>Ga0265338_10000262_pt1 | contig 95766 bp, 96 predicted proteins | sample 42126metaG_FD_193579 | JGI IMG/M metagenome (GOLD analysis project Ga0265338, IMG submission 193579) | Rhizosphere microbial communities from Carex aquatilis grown in University of Washington, Seatle, WA, United States - 4-21-26 metaG | ecosystem: Host-associated > Plants > Roots > Rhizosphere...
ATCTGGAGCGCTTCGCCGAGAAGTCTGCTGAGAATCTGATCGAGTCCATTGAGAAGGCTCGCAAAGTCACATTGCCGCGCTTCTTGGCCTCGCTTTCTATTCCTCAAGTCGGTGAAGAGACGGCATATGATGTGGCTAAGTATTTTAAATCCATTGATAAGATCCAGGTCGCAACTAAGGAAGAATTTGAATCAATTTACGGCGTCGGTGAAGTAGTTGCTCAGTCGTTGGCTGACTGGTTCAAAGATAAGGATAATCGCAAGCTGACGAAAGATCTTTTGAAGCAGGTGGAGATAGTCAAAGATGCAGCCGTTTCAGGCGGCTCGAAGAAGCTTGAAGGCCAGTCATTCGTATTCACAGGTACTTTGCCGACACTCGAACGTGACACGGCTCAGAAGATGGTCAGGGATAATGGCGGAGATGTATCATCTTCGGTTTCAAAGAAAACGTCGTTTGTCGTGACTGGTGATGCGGCTGGTTCGAAGCTGGATAAAGCTCGCGAGCTTGGCGTGAAGATTATAGGGGAGGAGGAGTTTTTGAAGATGGTCAGCTAAAAGACGCTTGACATTTCCTATTTAGATTTATATAAATAAAGCACTGCACCTGCCTCAAAAACAGCGGCAGCCTTCAACGGCTAGTTGAAGAAGCAAAAGGTTCGTTAACAATGAAAGGTCTAAAAATATACCGTTTACCTGTTCTCGCGCTATGCAGTCAGGAGAGCGTGCGCCCTCCAGCTGACAAAATCCGAGAAGTATTGAACATCAAAGGTCCATATGACATTCCAAATGAAGTCTGGGCCCCAGTCGGCGGGAGGTTCGTAGTTTACTATGAGCGCCGAAATGAGCTTTGCCATCGAAATCGCTTCGAAAATTACTTCAGGCTCATTGAAGTTCAAGACGTCAATGAAGAAGTTGTCCTTGCCGAAGGTGCTGCTGGAGGGCTTGAGACAAATATTTCACGAAGAGAATCGGCCCACGAATGTTTCAAGGCAGACATAGAAGGCCTTGGAAGATGCAAAGTGTACATGCCTCTGCATATTACTCACTGGAAAGATTGGCCTGAAAAACCCGCTTAATAACCCGTTTTCGAATCAGAGAAATCCGCTGATTCGTTGGCGGGTTTCTTTTTACATAAGTATTTCAGATATGTTACTATCCTTTCCATGATCACCGTCAAAGAACTCGAAAACCTCGCCAATCTGGCGCGCATCAAGCTCACCGAAGAAGACAAAAAATCGCTCATTAAAGAGTTCGATTCTATTCTCGGATATGTGGACCAGCTCAAGAAAGTGGATGTATCACTGGACGCTGAAGGCCGTGTCGGGGCAGTGAAGAATATCGCACGCGCGGACGTTCCAGATCAGGTTTCAGCCGAGGACCGCGAAAGACTTTTGAACGAAGCGCCCTACAGAGAAGGGGATTTCATTGCGGTCAAGAAAATCATTGTTCAAGACTAAATATGGCTACAATCGACCTGAAAAACCTGACGATCGCAAAAGCTCATGAAGCCATGAAGAAGGGCGATTTTACGTCTGTTCAGTTGACGCAGGCATATCTCGATGAGATCGCAAAGAAGAATAAGGACCTAAATGCGTATCTCGAAGTTTTTGCCGACGCGCTCGAATCAGCTAGAGCCGCTGATGCCAAATTCAAAGAGGGAACCGCTACACTTTTGACTGGAATTCCCTTGGGAATAAAGGATAACATTCTGATTCAGGGCAAGATCGCCAGCTCTGCTTCGAAGATGCTCGAGAAATATCGCGCAACATACGATGCGACAGTCATCGCCAAGCTGAAGAAAGAAGGAGTCGTATTCCTGGGAAGGACTAACATGGATGAGTTCGCCATGGGCGGATCGACGGAAAATTCTGCATTCGGCGTCACAAGGAATCCTCATGATATGGAAAGAGTCGCTGGCGGAACATCCGGTGGCTCGGCTGCCGCAGTCGCATCCGGCATGGCTCTCGTCGCCCTCGGTTCCGATACCGGCGGCTCGATCCGTCAGCCGTCGAGCTTCTGCGGCGTCGTCGGATTGAAACCGACGTATGGGGCAGTTTCAAGGTATGGCCTCATGGCAGCAGTCTCTTCGTTCGATCAGATCGGCCCGATCGCGCGGACAGTCGCCGATGCTGAGGCCATTTTCGATGCGATCCGCGGCGAAGACTGGAAAGCGCATGGTGGAAGGGGGGACGGCACGACTATCACCGAAAAGACGTATTCACCGAAGCGCGCAGGCAAGAAGAAGCCGATCATAGGCATCCCGCGCTCGTTCTTGGCGATGGGCGGCATCGATCAAGGAGTCAAAGCCGCATTTGAATCATCTGAGAAGCGTTTTAAGGCTCTGGGCTATGAGATCAAAGATATCGAATTGCCTTCGAACCAACATGCGCTTCCGGTCTATTATATTTTGAATTTTGCGGAGATATCCTCGAATATGTCCCGGTACGATGGCGTGAAGTATGGATTGCACGTCGATGGCAAAGACGTTATCCAGGATTATTTTGAAACCCGACGCGCAGGTCTCGGTCGTGAAGTCATCCGCCGTATTCTTCTTGGAACATATGTCCTTTCTTCGGGCTATTATGATGCATATTACAACCGCGCCAATGCTGTTCGCCAGATGATCACGAATGATTTCCATAAGGCTTTTGAAGCCGTGGATGTCATCATAACCCCGGTCGCTCCTTCGCCGGCGTTCAAGATAGGAGAGAAAATTAATGATCCGGTTGCGATGTATCTCGAGGATATCTTCACGGTCACGGCTAATATCACCGGGATGCCTGCACTCTCTATTCCGTGCGGAACTGCGGAAAAGGATGGCAAAGCTCTGCCTGTCGGTCTCCAGCTGACCGGCCGCCACGGCGACGAAAAGACGCTCTTCGAAGCGGGGAAGGATTTCTTGGGAGAATGATATACTATTCCTTATATGGACAAGGAAGAGAAGACGAAAATAGAGATAGAAGTCGTTGGGCTTGCCATCCTTATCGGCATCGTGGCCCTCTGGCCCGTGATTGTAGGCAATATCCAGTCGAGCTCCTACTATTCCGGGGCGGGTGCGTTTCTCTATCAGGCAGGAATGGTCATCAAATGGATCATCGGACAGCTCACCGGGATATCGCTTGTCGCCTCGATTTTTTTTGTGATCGTCATAGTCTACTGTGTCGAAGGCCTCAAAGTCATTCGCGGCAAAGAGAAGCTCATGTATGACACCAAGACCGAGCCTGCGTACGAGGACCTTCCGGAGTCAGGCGACTTGGCGCTGGCTCACCGCTGGAATTCGGTCATCGAGCACATCTCGACAGGCAATCTGAATGACTGGAAACAGGCTATCATCGATGCGGACATCATCCTCGATGACATCCTGACGAAGATGGGGTATCAGGGCGAGAGCGTAGGCGAGAAGCTCAAGCGCGTCGATCCGGGCGATATGAAGACCCTTCGCGACGCCTGGGATGCGCACATGGTCAGGAACCGCATCGCTAATGACGGTTCGGCATTCGCCCTCAACCAGGTGGAGGCTCAGCGCACGATCAATCAGTACAAGAAAGTGTTCGAAGAGTTCTTCTATTTATAGCAATCCGTCGATCGAGAGATAGCCGGAACCCATGAAGAGCAGTGAGACGAGCATGGCCAGCAGAAGAACGTAATAATTGACTCCGTCTGAGAAAAGCTTTTTTTCCTGTGCTTTGAAGCTGAGCTTGATGACCAGGATGACGATGTTGATGAGGGCCGCAAGCTGCGTGAAGAGGCCGAAGACGATGAATAGAGACAGGAACGTCTCGGTCGCGCCGTATATCTTGCTATTGCTGCCGGAGCTGTGGCCTCGGCCCATGAGCTTCCGATATCCGAACCAGGCGAGCGTCATGCCGCTCGCGACGCGGAGGATAAGCGTTGCGATTCCTGGATAGGCGAAAAGGGAAGGGAAAAGCGATGTCATACGTGTTGCGGGGGCCGGAATCGAACCGGCAATTTTCAGGTTATGAGCCTGACGGGTTACCGTTACCCTACCCCGCGGTTTACAATCCGCCTGGGCGGATTGTAAACCGCGGTCCGAATTTCCTTGGGAAAGGAAATTCGCCCGCGATACGTCCGCAGAGGCTAAGATTTAGTCATTGTGCCACAAAGTAGATAACGGAGCAAGTGGCTTATATTTACAGGTCGCCATATTTAGTTTAAAGTGGTATCTACGTCGGCGTAGCTCAGGTAGTTAGAGCGAGGGACTCATAAGCCCTAGGTCGCAGGTGCAAGTCCTGCCGCCGACACCCAGTATCAGTGCATCAGCATCGCGTAGCGATGCGTCCGGGACTTGCTGCCGACGCCCTTTGTTTTTTGGCCGGTTTCTGCTACATTATGCCAACGCATGAGATAGGGGACAGACTGTCTCTCATACTCCTATCTTTGCTTGCGCTTGCAGCTGTATCTTCGCTTCGCTACGATACACCTGCTGCGCTCGGACAACATGTCCACACAAGTGTGTCCACGTTGCTCCTCGCTTGCAGTTGTAGCTCAATTGGTTAGAGCACTCCCCTGTCACGGGAGAGGTTGCGGGTTCGAGCCCCGTCAACTGCGCACGCCGGGTACGGTTCCGGATTTGCCGATGTAGCTCAGTTGGTAGAGCATTCCCATGGTAAGGGAAAGGTCACCAGTTCAATTCTGGTCATCGGCTCAAAGACGAAAAAAACCTGATCGCTGTCAGGCGTTTTTTTGTTCCGTGAAGCATGTTGATAACCGTGCTTGACTGTATACCCCCCTAGGGTATACTGGTGCCATGAAGCAAGACATCAAGAAGAGCGCGAAACGCAGGCTTGCGATCGCGGCCGGACAAGTTCGCGGGATCCAGGAGATGGTCGATCAAGAGAAATACTGCGTGGATATAATCACGCAGATCGAGGCTGTGCGCGAAGCCTTGTCGGGCATCGGCAACTTGGTCCTACAGAATCATCTTGAGACTCATATCATGCACCAGGTGAAGCACGGCGAAGAAAAGAAGGCAGTATCAGAGATACTGAAGATATACAGGCTGGCGCAAAAATAGCCGGAGTGAGGTCATTTTAAAAGAAATTATTAATTAGCCAAGATCACGATGAAAAAAACTATATCCATGCTTGCTCTCGCTTTACTCGTCACTCCTTTCGCCGGGGCATCCGCCCAAATGATGTATGGTGCCGCGCAAAATACGTCAGGGACATACCAGAACATGATGGGTTATCAGGGCTATGGAACCGCCACTACCAGCAAGCCTCTAGATGCAGGCGAGGCGGCAGGCCAAGCGATCGCGCAGAAATTACAAGCCAAGACTCTTGCATGCCCCGATCTGTCCCAGGACAGCTATGAATCGCTCGGAGATTACTACATGGGTCTCATGATGGGGTCATCCCACGATGCCATGGAACAGTATATCGAAAAGACATACAGCGCGGATTATTTGAAAACCATGCATATAGCCATGGGTCAGCGTTTCTCTGGTTGCAATGTGAATGCTGTTTTCCCTGCCGGCATGACGGGCTTTGGTCCGATGATGGGAGGGAATAACGGCTTCGGTATGATGAACGGGTATTATGGCGGTTACGGCTGGGTCACCATGACCCTTGTGTGGGTGCTCTTGGCTCTGTGTATCGTAGCTGCAGTCAAGTGGTTGAGAAATAAAAGCAGATAAGTCATATAACATCATGAAAAAATCATCATTCATCCACGGAGTCTCGATAGTGGCCGGCATCTGGGGAGCGCTCGCGCTCTTGGGGGCGTGGCTCGCAGGTTCGAGCGGAACGGTCCTCGGCTTTACCCAACAGCACTGCTTCAATGATGCCATCGTTCTCACTCTCATATCGATCTCCGCCGGAGTGTGCGCTTTGTACCGCCGACAGATAGAACGCGATACCCGCTAAGCTACTGATCTAAAAATGGACTGTTGCGACCACATAGATCCGAATAAGCCTGAAATGAGGCACGAGCAAGGTGCTGGTGGTTTTTACACATGCCCGATGCATCCCGAGATCAGACGCGATAAGCCGGGTATGTGCCCAGAATGCGGGATGGCGCTGGTGCCGGTCAAAGGCAAGAAGATGGAACATGGCCATGACAAACATGCCGGCCATAAGACTTCTTCATTCCTGACCAAATTCTGGATCGCTCTCGTCCTTACCATTCCGATCTTCCTGTATTCAGATATGGCTGGCATGGTTGGTATCCACCTGCCGCTTTTTTCCGGTTCCATATATCTTCAGCTGGTTCTTGGATCTGTCATTTACTTCTACTGCGGCTGGATATTCTTGGCTAGCGCGTATCGTGAACTCCGGGCGAAATTGCCTGGCATGATGACGCTCATCGCCTTGGCGGTGACCTCTGCATATATCTTCAGTGTCTGGAGCGTCCTACGCGGGGCCACAAACAATCTTTTCTGGGAACTATCCAGTCTGATCGCTATCATGCTCCTTGGTCACTGGATCGAGATGAAGTCGGTCCAAGGTGCACAAGGTGCGCTTAAAGAACTGGCCAAGCTTCTGCCCGACAAGGCTGAAGTGGTCCGTGGCGGAAAGACGGAGATTATTTCATTAAATGATTTGAAGGTCGGCGATATTGTCCTTGTTAAGCCAGGATCGAAAGTCCCGGCTGATGGAAAGATAATTGAAGGCAGGTCTGACTTGAATGAGTCGATCATCACTGGTGAGTCTAAGCCTGTCTCAAAGCAGATAGGCGATGAAGTGATCGCCGGATCGATCAATGGTGACGGCAGCCTCAAGGTTGAGATCGTGAAGATCGGCGAGGCCACATTCTTGGCCGGCGTGATGCGCTTGGTGGCCGATGCGCAGGCATCGAAGTCCCGTCTCCAAATGCTCTCAGATCGTGCGGCGCTTTGGTTGACGGTCATTGCAATCATAGCTGGCGGGACCACGTTCGGTGCATGGCTCTTTGTTGGCGCGGGTATCGTCATCGCTATCGAACGTTTAGTAGCTGTCCTCGTTATCACATGCCCGCACGCGCTTGGCCTGGCTATTCCTCTGGTTGCTTCTATTTCAACTACGAAGGCTGCGCAGAACGGCCTTCTCATACGCAATCGTCTGGCGCTCGAATCAGCGCGGACCATAGACACGATCCTCTTCGATAAGACTGGAACTCTCACTGAAGCAAAGTTCAAAGTGACCAAATCAAGCTCAGATGAAGCATTGGCGCTGGCAGCTTCCGTCAATACTCATTCAGAGCATCCGATCGCCAAAGCTATTGTCGAAGAGGCAAAGAATCGCGCGCTTAAGATCCAGGAAGTCACTGATTTCAAGCGTGTGCCTGGTCGCGGAGCTGAAGGCACAGTTTCAGGTGTTCATGTATTCGTCGGCACAAAGGGCGGGGATGACATTGTTGTCGAACAGGAAGGCAAGCTTATCGGGACCATCTCAGTCGCCGATGCTATCCGGCCTGAATCAAAAGAAGCCATCGCATATCTGAAAGCTGTCGGCATCAGCGTGGCCATGATCACCGGAGACAGCGAGGAGACTGCCAAGCGGGTGGCGACAGAGCTTGGTCTGGACGAATATTTCGCCCGTGTTTTGCCCGAAGACAAAGTCAAGAAAGTCCGCGAACTGCAGGCGCGCGGGCTCAAGGTGGCCATGGTCGGCGACGGCGTCAATGACGCCCCGGCCCTGACGCAGGCTGATCTCGGCATCGCCATCGGGGCCGGCACGAATGTGGCTATCGAGTCAGCCGGCATCATCCTAGTCAGGAATGACCCGCGTGATATCGTGAAGATCATCAAGCTTTCCAAGCTGACCTATCGCAAGATGATCCAGAATCTCTTTTGGGCGACAGGGTATAACGTCATAGCTTTGCCATTAGCTGCTGGCGTGTTGGCATATAAGGGAATCATCTTGCAGCCGGCACTGGCCGCAGCATTCATGTCAGTGAGCACGATCATCGTCGCTTTCAACGCAGTGCTCCTAAAACGCGCAAAACTGTAATCACATGAGATCATTCCTGAAACAATCTATTGCTGCGCTCATCCTGACATCATTCCTCACGATCGTCTTTTTCAGCTCAGCTATGATGATGCGTAGTTCAGATGGCCAAATGGCCGGCGATTGTCCTTTCTCGACCGCCGCTGCCTCGCCCTGCCCGCAGGGCATTGCGGCTGCGGCAGTCCATCATATTTCCGAGTACGAAACTTTTCTCAATGTGCCTGTCAGCCCGAGCGCCGTCATATCCGTTCTGGGCGCACTTTTTGCCTTAGCAGCAGCGATCGTAATTTACTTCACTCTCCCGCTGCGTGAGCCTCCAACTGTCGGCTGCTTTTCCCATGATTCAAAACCTGCTGATCTATTCAACAGAAAAATAACCCGCTGGCTGTCTCTATTTGAGAACAGCCCCTCCTTCATATAAAGGCGCTTAAGAAGCTGAGATCATTTCAGCATCCTTAAGTGCCGTAGCTCGCTCATCTATCGCGGGCTTTTTGCGTTATCCGATCCTAATCTATCCACATCACTATGAAACCAAAATCAGTCATCATCACATTAGCAGTGCTAGCGGTCATCGGATATCTATTGGTGTTGAGCTATCAAAAGGTTCCTAGCACTACTGCTTCCGTCCAAGGAGCGGCCCCAGCCGGAGCAAAAAGCGCTTTGTCAGCGACAGAGACATTCTACGACTTCGGAACTATCTCCATGAAGAAGGGGAATGTGACCAGAGACTTCACGTTCACCAATCAAAGCAGCGCTGACATCGTCATTAATGACGTTCAAACTTCGTGCATGTGCACCACAGCTCTCTTAGTCGAAGCCGACGGCTCGGCCAAAGGACCCTTCGGCATGCCTGGCATGGGCGGTATGACGAGTACGGAAGATACGGTCAAAGCTGGAGAGACTCGCACGCTCCGTGCCATCTATGATCCTAATGCACACGGCCCGGCCGGATTAGGTGCCATAGACCGCTTCATCACTATAACCGATTCTTCAGGCGGCGCTTTGCGCTTCGAGATCAAGGCAGAAGTAACCCCATAACCCTATGAAGAAACTCATTATCACAGTCGGAATAGTTCTCGTGGCTATTCTGGCGGTCGTCTCACTCAAATATAGCCCCGGCTTCTCGACGCTTCTCTGGAGCATGAGCAGGGGAGGCGCCTGGCTCTTGCCGCTGGTCGGCTTCTCGGCCCTTCTCGACAGCGTGCATCCGTGCTCGTTCTCGATCCTGCTCATCACTATCGCATTCCTGTTCGGTCTGCAGATGACCAGGAAGAAGATCCTGCAGATCGGCGGGCTCTACATCGCAGGCATCTTTGCGGCGTACTTCACCATCGGCATCGGCATTCTTAAGGTCATCCATATCTTCAACACGCCGCACTTCATGGGCAAGCTCGGCGCAGCAATGCTGGTCATCTTCGGATTATTGAATCTGCTCGGTGCCATCTTCCCGAAATTCCCGATCAGGCTGAAGATCCCCGACACTGCTCACCGCTCGATAGGGAAGCTCATCAATGCAGTCTCGATGCCGGCGGCATTCGCGCTCGGTCTCCTGGTCGGCCTCTGTCAGTTCCCGTGCATGGGCGGGCCGTACCTGATGGTCATCGGGCTCTTGCACGATCACGCGACCTACTTCAAGGGCTTCGGATATCTCGTGCTCTACAACGTGATCCTGGTGGTCCCGCTTGTGGCGACGCTCTGGATCGCAGCCGATCCGACGCTCATAGATAAAGTGAAGGCCTGGAAGACGACGAACATGAAGGACGTCCACCTCTGGGCTGGGATCGCCATGGTCATTATCGGCATAGCAGTCTCGTTCATCTAAGGCCATGTATTACAAAAAAAGATTCAAGCTCGGAGACGCTATTGCCAGGTTTACTAAGATCCTTGGCATTCCGCACTGCATCAGGTGTGAAAAACGCCGGCTGATCCTCAATGATGCCCAGGAATTGGGATTGAAGGAAACGCTTATAAAGTTAAAAGATTGCTGCAATGAATAACACTAGACTCCAAGTGAGCATCATACTTGCTGCAGTGATACTTTCAGCCGCGTTCGTGTATAAGGGCGGTACACCACGGTCGGCTGTGAATGTTCCGGAAGATAAAGCGCTCGCCACAGTCAATCCTGCAAAGGTCATGGTTATGGGCGCTGGCAATCTTCTTCCTGCTCAGATGGAGGAAATGATGGCACAGAAGCTGGTCGAGATAGGAGCTATAGACCCAGCAAAGCTTCCCCAGGCGACTGAGCTCAATCTGCTGTGGTCATTCGGTCTGGCTAATAAGAATGCGATCCTTGAGAAAGGTCCGATAATGGATCCGCGCTACGGTGGTCCCCAGAACATGGCATCGGTCGGTGGCTGGACTGCGGCGAAGGGAAACGTCATGGATCACTACAGCATGCATGAGCTCATGATGCTTACACCGGATCAACAGTCCTTAGTTGAAAAAGTCTCGAAAGGCGTATTCCGGCCATGCTGTAAGAACAGCACCTACTTCCCGGACTGCAATCACGGCATGGCGATGCTGGGGCTCCTTGAGATCCTGGCCGCACAAGGCGCCAGTGAACAGGAGTTACATGCTGCAGCAGAGAAGGCGAACTCGATATGGTTTCCGGGACAGCAACAGGCGGGCTGCGGATTGGAATCTGTACCAGCGCCGGCGCAGTCGGCAGGCTGCGGATTGCAATAAGAGAGATTGATACGTCCACTAAAATCTGATACTGTCAGTGGCGTTAGCCACCTTAGCTCAGTTGGTAGAGCACTACTTTCGTAAAGTAGGGGTCCCCGGTTCAATCCCGGGAGGTGGCTCAGAATTTTCATGGACAAGAAGCAAGAAATCTCAAAAAAGATCGCAGACCTCGAAGCCTCCATGGCCGGCCCGGACTTCTGGTCCAACAAAGACAAGGCGCAAGCGGCCATACGCGAACTGCAGACTTTGAAAGAAGAGCTCGAAGGCGTAGGGAAGTACGACAAAGGCGATGCGATCCTCTCGATCCTTTCGGGCGCAGGCGGTGACGACGCTGAGGACTTTTCAGCGATGCTGATCCGTATGTATCGCCGCTATGCCGAGAAACAGGGCTGGGGCTGGTCGGAAGTCCATTCCAATGAGAACGACCATGGCGGCTACCGCAATGTCACTATCGAGATCACGGGTAAGAGCGTCTACGGAAAGCTCAAAAACGAGTCCGGCGTCCACCGCCTGGTCCGCATCTCACCTTTCAATTCTAATTCAAAGCGCCAGACTTCTTTTTCGCTTGTAGAAGTGATCCCTAAATTCGAGAAGACCTCATCGAATGATCTGGTCATTCCAGATTCAGATATCGAAGTCTCGATCGCAAAATCCGGCGGTCCGGGCGGTCAGAACGTGAATAAGCGCGAGACGGCGGTGCGCTTGCTCCATAAGCCGACGGGCATTTCAATACATGTGACCTCGGAGCGCTCGCAGGCTCAGAACCGCGAGAAGGCTGTCGATATCTTGCGCGGCAAGCTCTGGAAGCGCATGGAAGACGAGCGCATCGCCAAGGAAAAGGGCATGCAGATCTCTTCTACGACTGCGATCGAGTGGGGCAATCAGATACGTTCATACGTGCTCCATCCATACAAAATGGTTAAGGATCATCGTACGGATGTGGAGTCATCGCAGCCGGATAAGGTCCTGGAAGGAGATCTGGATGAGTTTATTGAGGCGGAGAAGGAGTTGTAGCGTGATATAATCAGGCCATGAAATATTTCACTCTCACTCGCACATCCCTATATCTTTTTGTTATTCAGTTAGCACTGTTGGCAGTTAGTTTTTCGGGAGCGTCGGGAGGAGCTTCTTCAGTCGCAAGTTTTCTGCCAATTGTCTATGTGATTTTGTCTATAATCGCCCTCTTCTCAAAAGACAAAGCAAAGAATCCGGTTTTCATAAATGTGATCCTAATTGGCGCTGGGCTCGTAACATTTATAGTTTTTGGTTGGTATACAGTTCTGACTGTGCTTTTTTGGATCTACAAAGTGATTCATGGCTAGATCAAGATCATGGAAGGCTACGCGTCTTCCATTACTTCTGATTTGAAGAAATAATTCATTCACACATTTTGATTTTCATGATGTAATCAACGACTTTGCTGAGCCATATTTTTTCATCATTGCACAACAAATTAGACCATTCCTGTCAATGAAAAATACCTCAGTTTTCTCTCTACGATGATATGTGCCAGCGCGAGGTTAAAAACGAGGTAGAAAAACGGCCCACACGAAACCTCAATGGTTTTGTCCTTTCAATGTAAAGAAGAGGTGATATAATCCGTAGACATGATCTACTACGACAAAGTCTCGAAAGTATATGCGGATAAGACCGTCGGCATAGACAATGTCAGTTTCGGCGTAGAACCCAAGGAATTCGTGACCATCGTCGGCCATTCGGGCGCAGGCAAGACCACGCTCATGAAGATGCTCATCGCCGAGGATTATCCGACGGATGGGGCCGTTTTCTTCGAATCTATCGATGTGCATAAGCTGGGGAAGCGCGATATGGCCAAATTGCGCCGCCGCATCGGCACAGTCTTCCAGGATTACCGCCTCATCCCGAATAAGACTGTCTACGAGAATATCGCTTTCGCCATGGAAGCTTCCGGCAGGAAAGATAGCGAGATAGCCGCTGACGTTCCGCACGTTCTCGAGCTCGTGGATCTCGGCCATAAGATATGGAATTTCCCGCGGGAGCTCTCGGGCGGCGAACGCCAACGCGTAGCTATCGCCCGCGCCATCGTCACCCAGCCGGACATCGTCATCGCCGACGAGCCGACGGGGAACCTCGATCCGACCAATACCTTCGAGATCATCCGCATCCTGAAGAAGATCAATGAGCTCGGTACGACCGTACTCCTCACTACGCACAACAAAGGCGTCGTAGATGAAGTCGGCGGCCGCATCATCACCATGGAAAAGGGCAAGATTGTTCGAGATGACAAGAATGGCAAGTACGTGCTTTAGAGGCTATACTCATCCCATGATATTCACCTCATTTAAAAGGATAACAAGAGCCGGTTTCGTCAACTTCTGGCGCAACGGCTTCCTGTCATTCGCGGCTATCGTGGTCATCACGCTGTCGCTCTGCGCTTTCGGCGCCCTCATCTTCGGTAGCGCTTTTGGCCGCGCATTGGTCGCTGACGTCAAAGACAAAGTGGACATCAACGTCTATTTCGCTCTCTCTGCGCCTGAGTCCGATATCCTGGCTCTGCAAAAAGATATCAATGCTCTGCCTGAAGTGGCCAGCACCACCTATGTCTCTCGCGATCAGGCGCTGGCTTCATTCCAGGCCAAGTGGCAGGATAACACCCTGATCATGCAAGGCCTCCAGGAGATCGGCGACAATCCATTCCCGGCGGCGCTCAATATCAAGGCCGATGAGCCCGGACAATATGCTTCGATAGCTGATTTTCTCAATACTAAGAATCCCACGCTCGACGACGGCACGCCTCTTATCAGCAAAGTGGACTACCAGCAGAACAAGCTCATCATCGACCGCCTGTCGAAGATCATCCCTGCCACCGAAGAGGCCGGCTCGGTCATCGCCCTCATCCTCATCGTGGTCGCGGTCATCATCGTATTCAACACGATCAGGCTCATCATCTACAGCGCTCGCGATGAGATCTCGGTCATGAAGCTCGTCGGCGCCAGCAACATCTATGTGCGCGGCCCGTTCGTCGTCTCCGGCATCATGTATGGGATCGTCTCGGCTCTGATAACCCTCATCCTCATGGCGGCTTTCGCTTACTGGAGCGATGCGGTCATCCTCAAGCTGGCCGGCGTGGAACTCGCAGCTAACTTCGCGCTCGTAGTGAACATCCTCTCGGATTATTTCATAAAGAACTTCGCTCAGATCCTCCTCATCATCATGTGTGCCGGCATCGCGCTCGGCGGCATCTCGAGCTATATCGCGGCAAGGAGGTATCTGAAGGTATAAAAAAGCCATCCCAATGATCTCGGGGATGGTTATAAGGGCTTGTTTCAGACTCTGATAGTCTGAAACAGGTAACTGGCCGATCTGTGATTTTTCGGAGACCAACTGTAAGAAGTCCTCTGGTCGCATCGCTCTCGGCAGCGTTCCTTCAGCTTTTGATACTTCTTGGTGATCACGAAGATATATAGCCTCCGTTCGCGTTTGGTCGGGATACCGGGGTAGCTTTCAGTGTTCAAGTCGTCTAAAGGGTAATCACAGACTTCAAAAAGGCCGCATTTGGCTTTTTTCCCGAGTTTGTCTCCGAGGAACGGGAGGGCAATCAAGAAGGGCGAGCTGCCGGTCTTGATGCGCCCGTAATTTTTATAGGGAGGCCTGATCCCGAGCTTCTCACAGATGCTGCGATAGGCTGCGTGTTCGTACGTCTCGTCTGGCTTCACTTTTCCTTTGAGCGTATGGAAAGCCTCGCGTTGGCGGACATGTTTCCTGTTGCCATGCATTACTTCTTGCCATTGCTCGGTAAGGACATGCATCACTTCTTTGCTGAGAGGGTAGCATACGTCAACGGCCGCTTCCCGGGTCTTTCTGACCACTCTCCCGTTCCAAAACATCAGGATGCAGACGCCTTGCCGAAGCTCTTTGTGGAGATCTTTGAGGGTTTTGTTTTCCGGCTTCTGCCAAAAATCGTAGCCGATCCCATTTTCGTCGAGAAACGCCGTAAGCTGTTTGAACGTCGTGCGGCGTCCTAGTCTCTTTGTTTCCATTTGATATCTTTCTTTTCAAAAGTTTGTATCTAGCCTTTACAATACATGTTTTTCATGTTTTCGCAAGTTATTCATAGTTTGTGAACTATCCACATGTGGGCGATTTGCGGGATTCCGAGGATATTGAGCGTGCTAAAATAATAACGTATGCGATCTATTGTTCGTGCCAAATCTCGCGCTCAAAAAACACCCCGTGTTCGCATGCATCGACGCTATGGATGGCTCTCCGCTTCCATCATCTTCGTAGCTATCATAGGAATTACGCTCGCTCGCGCGCCTTTTTTTGCCCGAGCGGATCTGGCCGTATTCTATCCGCAAAGCTGTCTTGGCGGCTGGACCAATACCTTCAGGGCAGCCGGAGCCCCTTCACTTTCCGGTGACATCAATCCAGGCCAATTCAATTCCGATAATTCGGCCGTACTCGACGGATCGGCCGCGCAGATATTCTGCGGCGGCTTTGCGGGCACGATCCCTGCGGATACGCTGCCCAAGAAGGCGGTAGTGAGCTTTGTTTGGGCCATGAGGAACCGTGCAGTGCCTGATGCCCCGGCCGCGCCGCAGGATGCGACGGCTTCCACAAGCACGCCGCAGACCATCATCGTCACTTCGGACAGCGCGACATCTTCTTTGGAGCAGGTGCTCGGATCGGCGACGAGCACTCCGGATGCGCGATTCGATGTCGTATTCGCATCGACGACTCCGGATCAGTCGCAGTCCCAGGCTCCGGCTTCCATGCCAAGCCCGGCTCCTGCGTCTTCAGAGCCGGCACCGGACAGCGAGGCTCCGGCTCCTGCAGATGCCGGCCCGGCCTCATTCTTGTACCATCTCCTCCCGACGGCACATGCCCAAGAAGCCGCAACATCTTCTTCGGCGACATCTACTGGCCTAACAGCTGCGGCAGGATCGCTCTACTCGGTCCTTCATACCGCTTCCGAGGATTTCCTGGAAGTGAGCTATACGATAGACGGCGTGAGCTGGCACAGTCTGGGGAAGGTCGACAAGGACAACTTCATGAATGCTTCCTTCGAGATACCGCGGGAGGATGTGTCCCGCTGGGAAGATATCTCAAAATTCCAGGTGAGCGTGCAGAGCCTCTCGACCATAGACGATGCGCCTGCGGTCTATCTCGATGCAGTCGCGCTGTCCGTCACGTATGCCTCCAACGAGGCAGAGGCTCCGAACAAGGACCAGCAATTCGTGAATTTGCCGAAAGTGCAGGTGGACGGCACCAAGCTTTTTGAAGGCTCACGCAAGGTCTTCGGCGCCCAGGAAGACGCTCGCTTCGAGATGGATCTCGGCAATGTTGTCGTGGCGTCCTCGACGTCGGTCTCGGCGAGCTCTTCTGACGCCGCCCCTGCTACTTCTTCAGGTTCCACGGATAGCGTGCCGATCCCGACGCCGGCACTCGAGACAGCTCCTACTGGTACGACCACATCGAAGGCTATCTGGGGCAGGGCGCTCGGATTCCTTTCGGGCCTGATACCCACGGCCTCCGCGCAGGCCCCGCCGCCCGATGGCCTGGTGACTGCTTCCATCGTCGGGCCGGGCGGCGACACATTGCCCATCGAGCCGGTTCTGCAGGATCTTGGCACAAAGATATCGGTGACGGTGCCACGCCCGGCGGAATCATTCCGACCGGGCCGTTATACGCTCCATGTCACGTTCGTGAAGGACGGCATGGCGTACACGTCTTCCCAGGATTTCAAATGGGGAGTCCTGGCGGTGAACACGGACCGCTCGATCTATTCGCCGGGACAGGATGCCTATCTCCAGATGGCTGTGCTCAATGATACCGGTCATGCGGTCTGCAAAGCCGACCTGAGGCTCACGATCGACGGCCCGGGAGGTTTGCATCATGTCTTCTCGACTGACGACGGATCGATCGAGCGCAATCCCGGCTGCCGCTCGAATAACGTGACCGATGAGCCGGACTACTCTGCGCATTTCACGCCTCCTATGCCCGGGGCGTACGCCATGATCCTCCTTGATATAGATAATGGCAATGAGATCAACGATTCGTTTGAAGCCAGGGCCAGCGTTCCATTCGATGTCGTGCGCACGGCCGCGACCCGTATCAATCCGTTCTTGTCGGCATATGTCATGCATGTCCACGTGCTCGCAAAGCAGTCCTTCTTGGGACCGATCATCGAACCGGTGCCAGCAGGATTCCAGATATCGGCGATATCAAGCGGCGGACAAGTTATTTCCCCTGACACAGGATCTTCAACCGGTCAGGAGGTCTCGTGGCCGGTCGATCTCTCGGCCGGAGATTCTCTTGATCTCACATATACGTACCAAGCTCCGCAGGTATCGCCTGAGTTCTACGAAGCCGGTCCTCTCAGCTTCCGCGATCAGACGACAGGGGACAGCACGTTCACTGAAGCGCGCCAGTGGCAGATCGCATCGGATGCGGCTTGCACTGCAGCAGCAGCGACCTTCAACTGGGGAACTGCTGCGAGCTGGAGCGGATGCGCCGGCGGCGGCATCCCGACTGCGGCCGATGACCTGACTATCCCCTCAGGTGCCGTGATCACGGTCAATGTCGCGAATGCGGTCGCCCACAGCATCAGTTTTTCTGCCCCGACCGCCGCCACGAGCATCACCATCAGCGGCTCGAACGACCTGAACGTCGGAGGCGGGACCGGGACTATCACGTTCACGAAGGCGGCAAGCACCCTGACTTCGACTCTGGCTGTCGGCGCAGGCACTGTCGAATGCGGTACTGTCACAATGAATGGCGGCTCATCGACAGGTACGAATGCTTTGACGGTAAGCACGGGTGTCATTACTGTGACAGGTGATATGGCATTCGCTTTCTCAACTACTAAACCAACTATCACATTCAGCAGCACAGGGAATATAAAAATGACGGGTAACTATAATGCAGGCGCTACCTTGACTGCGACGGCAGGCACGCTCACTTTCAACGGAAGCTCTGACCAGAAGATAGCGACGTCTTCCGGCAACTTCTTCAATATAACCATCAACAAGACCGGTGGTGCCGCGCTCGTGCAGGGCGCTACAACGGTGGCCGGAACGCTTGCGATCACCAATGGCATTTTGGCGGACAATGCCTTCCAGATCACAGGCAACTCGACGAACCTGTTCACTATGGCTGCCGGCACTCAGTTGTGGCTGGGTACTACGACAACAGCCACTGCGACGACATTCCCGGGCACATTTACCGCGGCGCACACAACTTTATCTGCGGGCAGTACGGTCTACTATTACGCCAACCTCGCGCAGACGATATCTAACACGCCGGCGTACGCGAATCTGACCATCGGCACCGGAGCCTCGACGGTGACTAAGACTGCCGGCGGCGCGCTCACGATCAACGGCGACTTCACTATGACGGCCAGTCCGATACAGTTCAACTCGGGCACATCCTTGTCGCATATAGTGAAGGGGAACTGGGTGAATAACTCGACGCATGGCCAGTCATTCGTGTATACGACCGCCAACACGATCACCTTCTCTGGGACGGCCGCGCAGGCCGTGAGCGGGTCCATAGCGTCGACGACCTTCAGGGCCCTGACCATTTCCAATACGGCTGCGCCCGTCACATTCAACATCAATACCAATGTCACGGGAGCATTCACGGTGAATGCCAGCGCTGTCGTATCGCCTGTCGCTGCTGCGGTTTTCAATAGCACTGCCGCAACAGGCACTATCACCGGCACAGGCAAGATCCAGGTCACCAGAACGGCCGCGACGGCCGACTATGTCAACCAGTACAAGTTCACGACCAATACGCTGACCAACCTGACGGTCGATTATGCGGGTACCGGCGCACAGACGGTGGCAAGCTCGGTCACATACGGCCACCTGCTCATCAGCAATACTGCCGCCGCAGTGACTCTCGGAGGAAACCTGAGCAGCGTCTCAGGAACGACCACTGTCAGTGCGGGCGCAGTCCTGGATTCCTCGGCCTTCACATTCGGCTCGACGGGCCAGATCGATATAGATGGGACTTGGCAAGGAACGGGCGCGATAACCCTGGGGGGCAGGAACATCGATGGTTTGGGATCTATAACCAATACAGGCTTGCTCTCCATCTCTTCTACGGGAAAGTTCGTCATGCCGACAGCCAACCTGACCATCGCTTCGCCGATTCAGATAGTCGGTGCGCAGACCATGACCAATGCGGGAACTATCGTGCTGACGTCGTCGATCGGCATATGGGGGTCGACGGGAGCGTCCAAGTTCGTCCAGAGCGCGAACGCTAACGTCAGCGTGGCGGGGAACTTCATGGCGACCTCGTCGGTGGACGTCTCTGCAACCGGCAATACGATCACCTTCAACGGCACAGCCTCCAACCAGGCTGCGACCGGGACGACGTATTACAACCTCATCATCAACGATTCTGGCAAGACCGTCACACCCGCTGCCAACGTGGTCGTAAGCAATGCGCTCACTATCTCGAACGGGACGCTCAACATGAACGGGAAGACAATGAGCGTGAGCGGTCTCGCGACCATAAGCGGAGGCACATATCAAGCGTCTACGGCGTCCTCCACCTTTAATGGCGGACTCACTCTTTCGGGCGGCACATTCACCGGATCGAGCGGCGGGGTGGATGTGAATGGAGGGGGCCTGACTCTGACAAGCGGCACTTTCACGGCGCCGGCCGGCTTATTCTTTGTGACTGGTAACTGGAGCGAAAACAGCGGCGCTGCATTCATTCCTGGAACCGGCACGACGACGTTCGATGGGACTTCAGGAACACAGACCATTTCCGGGACACTGACAGGGACGAACAATGACTTCAATAACGTCTCGTTCGTAGGAGGTGCGGCCAAGACCTTCAGCAATGACGCATCCACTACAGATTTTACTGTCGGGGCTACTGCAGGGACAATCACACCCCCGTCCAACCTGTCGGTCGCCGGAAGCTTCACCAATTCAGGGGTATACGCCGGCGCGTCGAATACGACGCTCTATCTGACGGGCGCATCTAAGACCCATAGCGGCGCTTTTATCGGCACGTCGCAGCTCGGCAACGTCATGATCCAGGGGTCAGGGACGGTCATGTCGTCGAATGCCTCGACGACGAACCTGATCATCAATTCCGGCGCCGCTTTGACCGCTCCATCCCAGCTTTCGGTCGCCGGAAGCTTCACCAATTCAGGCGTTTTCAGCAATAATTCAGGCACCATATATTCGATAGGGAATACCGGCAGCTTTAACGGGACGCTCACCGGCTTGTCCGCTCTTGGAAACGTCGTAATCACCGGCCCGCTCCTCTCATTGAACGCGAGCGCATCGACAACCGACATGGATATCGGCAATAGCATCCTGGCGCTCTCTGGCCAGCTTTCTATCGCGGGTAATTTTTTGGGGAGCTCAGGCAGTATGACTGTGCTCAGCAATACAGTCTATTTCAGCGGTACCTCAGGAACGCAGACGATATCTTTTTCGACTGCCAATCATCTTTTCTCCAATGTAGTCTTCCTAGGCGGAGCAGCGAAGACGATCACAGGCAGCGCCTCGACGACAGATTTCACTATCGCCTCCGGATCGGGCATTGTCACGGCTCCCTCGGACATCATCACGATCTCGGGAAACTATTCAAATGCCGGCACGTTCGTACCCAATGGCGGGTCGGTGTATTTCGCATCGAGCACCGGCCAGACGATCAGCGGCAGCACGACCTGGCATAATCTGAATATCACTGCCACCACGACGCGCACGGTCTCTTTCCAAAGCGGACAGACCCAGACTATCGACGACAATGGATCACTCACGCTCAACGGCGATGCGACGCACGTGCTCACCCTGGCGCCCCTCACTCCGGCGAGCGCATGGAAGCTGGCTATCTCCACCACCGGTGTGACGCAATCGGTGCTCTATGCTTCGGCCTCATATTCTGATGCCAGCGGCTCGGCCAATTTCAATCAGCAGGTGAATGCCGCGAACGCCGGCGATAACGACGGCGGACACAACACCAATTGGAACTTCTCCTCGCTCACTTTCACCACGGACGGGACTTCGGAGAGCTTCTCGAGCGTGATCTCGGGCGTCGTCGCAGCGACTTCGAGCATACTCACTGTGACCACGAGCAACACGACAGGGTTCAATATCACGCTGCAGCGCGGCGACCCCACAGGCACGATGTCTTTCGGCTCTACATATATCCCCGATAAGACTGACTGGATCCCGAACGCTGCGACCACGTCGCCGGGAAATGCGACAGCTTCGACGACGCAGCCGTTCACGCTCCAGTTCCGCGTGAGGCTGGCGGGAACCGATGCGCCGAACTATGCGTCGTCTTGGTGGGGGACAGATGACACGACGCCGAACGCGCTGTTCGCCGGCATACCTTCCTCAGCTCAACCCATAGTGAAGAGATCGACATCGGCAGGGTCGGGAACTGTAGCGACTGTCCTCTATGACCTGAATGTGCCTGCGACCCAGCCTGTCGGAACTTATTCAGGCAGCATCACCTATACAGTGACCGCTAACCCATAAGCCAGGCTCTGTGGATAACTATCTAAAATTATCTTCTAAAGCAACATGATATACTTACGATGTAAAGATTCCACCAGTGCGCTCCGCAGCGTATCGATTAATCGTAAATAAGCAACATCATCTCTATGAAGATCTCGTTTTTAAAAGCTGGAGAAAAGAATCCGATGAAGACTCTCGTGAGCGCATTTCTCGTCACCACGATCCTTTTCTCGTCGGCCATGTTCGCTGTGCAGGCCAATGCTACCGCCGTCTCGCTGACTGCGACCGTAGCGACCTCTCTTACGTTCTCGATCAGCAGCAATCAGTTCGGTACTGTGACGCCTGGTACGCCTGCCTGGGCTACGAGCACGCTTGACGTTCTTACCAACGACACTGCTGGGTGGAATGTGAGCCTCACGGGCGACAATAAGTCGACTGGCAATAATAACCTCCAACTTTCAGGTAACGCCGCTTCCATCCAAGATCAGAACGAATGGGTCCCTGGCTCAGCCACGACGACGACAGGAAACGGGGTGCTCATCGGATCCCTCGCGAACAGCGGCAATGTGCTCGGCTTCCGCGTCATGACGGCATCGAGCTCCAACGGCACGGCTTTCGCCGCCTCTTCATGGTGGGGAACCAATGATCTGGCCGCCAACGCAAAATATGCCGGTATCGCCAGCTCCACGGCTGCGAACACCAAGATCGGCAACGCTGGGACCGGTTCGTATAGCTCTTCTGATCACTTGAATACGGTGCAGTATTATCTGAATGTCTCGTCGGCCCAACAGACCGGCGCCTATACTGCGCCCTTGACGTACACTGCCGTAGGGAACTAAACTCAATCCATGAACTTCCGTCAGCGCATCCTCGGAGCGACCATCGCCGCTTTCATCGCATGCGGAGCGGCGGCCATCTTTCCAATGGCGACTATGGCAGCTACCGGCCTGACTATACAGCCGATCAAGATATCTGAGACTCTGAGCCCGGGAGACACCGCCACAGGCCAGATACTCCTTTCAAATGCGAGCGCCGACGATACGATCGTCAATATAACCGTCCAGGATTTCGTGCCTACCTCGGGCACCGAGAGCTTCCAATTCGTGGGCCGCGCGCCGGGCGTGACCTCGGTCAGGGATTGGATCTCGATCGACGCTCCGATCCAATTCATATTCAAGCCTGGAGAGTCCAAAGAGATCCCATATACCATTAAAGCGCCTGCAGATGCGGAGCCAGGCAGCCATTTCGGCGTCATCTTCTTCAAGGCGACTCGGGCGGCGGACAAGAATCTTCAGATGAAAGTCGGCACTCAGGTCGGCGTGCTGACGTTCGTGACGATACCTGGCAAATTCGAGCAGAAAGGCACTCTCACAGGCTTCACTGCGCCGTCATTCGTGCAAGGAGGCCCGGTCAGTCTGAGCATGGAGTTCAGCAATACCGGAACCGTCTACTTCGAACCCAAGGGGACCATCGATATATCCAACATGTTCGGCTCGAAGATTGCTTCTGTTCCTATCGGCGGCTACGCCGTCTTGCCGACAGGAGTGAAGAAGATGGACTTCAGCTGGAACGTAACAGGCCTCCTTCTCGGCCGCTATACCGCCACAGCCAATATCTATGATACCGAGGGCAGCGTCATCTCGACTGCGGCAGTGTCGTTCTTCGCTTTGCCTATATGGTATCTGGTCGGATTCGTCATCGTCCTCATCATCGTATTCTTCATCATCTGGTTCCTCAAAACCAAGGTCAGCTTCAACGTCAAGTTGAAGAAGTAGCTTTCTACGCTTTCTGTGCGAATGAAACATGCAATCTTTCTTATCGTCATAGCTTGCCTATGGCTGCCCGGGTCTATCCGGGCGGCTTCGATGAACCTGACTGCTACGGTCAAGCTGCCTTCCATCTGCGGGAATAATATCCGCGAAGCCGGAGAGCAGTGCGATGGCACCGATCTGGGCGGCGGAGCATGCTCTGCTCTCGGCTTCGGCGGCGGACCGCTCTCGTGCACTCCGTCCTGTACCTACGATGTGACTTTGTGTACCGCGCCGACCCAGGTCGTCTTCACTTCTTCATTTCCGGTTGCGGGAGGGAATTATACATTCACGGCGCCGGGAATCTCAGAGGTCTCGCTGACCGTCCCTCCGAATTCAGCGACCAGCACTCTGACACTCTTCACATTTGTAAACTCTGTTCCTACCGGAGTCAGTTCCTCCTCGATTCCGAGCAACAGCAGCTATGTCGGAGATCTGTATGATCTCACCTTCGTCTCCTCGGATGGCAATATCGTACATACGCTCGATAACCCGGTTATCGTCGTCCTACCATATACGGATGCTGAGATAAGCGGTCTTGATCCGAACAGCCTCACCGCCTATCGGCAGGAAAGCGGCGATACTACGTGGCAGGCTATCCCGGATAGCAGGGTCGATACCGGAGCGCATACGATAAGCTTCACGACCTCTTCCTTCAGCAAGTTCACTATCCTGGGGAAGCCTCCTCCCGCGGCAAGCTCCGTTCCGGGTCCCGTCGCCGCGCTTGCACAAGCATTCTCGGGAGGCTTCCGGCAGACGCTAGTCTGGATGCGCGCCCCGATCATCGCCTTTACAGGCCTGTTCGGTCCGCGCCGCGGCACCCCGGGAGATATCAATGCCGATGCCTCTGTGGACATGACAGACTTCTCGATCATGGCGTATTGGTATCACCGCTCAAATCCGCCCAAGAATGTGGACCTGAATGGCGACGGAACCGTCGATTTGGCAGATTTCTCAATCCTTGTTCACGACTGGTCGGGCAGTAAGAACATCTGACATGGCTTGCCTTTATAACCATGCTATTATTATGAGCGACTTAGGATTATCATGAACACCATATCGGAGTCTCTTAAGCGAGCACTTAATATAATATCGATTGCGATGCTCTTTTGGCTCGCCGCAGTCCCAGCTTTAGCTGCTTCCGGAGCTTCTTTCTCGATGTATCCGACTGCCGCCACAGTAGATCCCGAGGGCTTCATCTCTGTCGGGCTCTATGTGTCTAGCCCGAACGCGCCTATCAATGCCGTTTCGGGCGTGATCGATTTTCCTCCGAGCCAGCTCGACGGCGTTTCGGTAGATGCTTCTGATTCGGTCGCCGGGCTGTGGGTCGACCAGCCCAAGATCTCGGCCGAAGCCGGAACGGTCACATTCGCAGGAGTCATCTTCAATCCCGGCTTCCAAGGAAGCCTGGGCAAGGTGCTCACGGTGCGCTTCAAGGCCATAGGCTTAGGAGCGGCCAAGATATCGGTCACTTCACAGAGGATACTTGCCAATGATGGACAAGGGACCAGTCTGCCTGTGAGCAACACTGCGCCAGCTATCATAACCATTTCAAACCCTATCCACCTTGGATCGACACAGGTTTCGCAAGCAAATAAGGCTGGAGACGCTCTTCCGACTGGCTTGACCGACAATTCTCCCGGCTCTGCTTCAGCCGTAGCCCAAGCGCTCGGCATCACATTCATCCTCGTGGCCGTTCTGGCTGGCCTGCATAATGGCTATTTGATCCGTAAGCTTGTGCGGCGCTCTTCTGGCCCTGGCAAGACGCTCTCTCCAGATGAGGAAGAAGTCCTCAAGAGGCTCAAAAAAGACATAGAGATCGCAGAAGAGACATTGGAGAAGAAGAAGGACTAGGCGGGCCAATTTATCTCACAGTATTTTGATGCTGTCTAAGTAGACAAGCCGGCATCGCGTCTACTAAAATGAGAGCATGAAAAAGAAGGTAGGACGGAAGATCGGAAAAAAGGTCGTTAAGGCCCACCATAAATATATTTTCGTGATAGGCGGCGTCATGTCGGGCGTCGGAAAGGGCATCGCCACCTCGTCCATCGGGACGCTCCTTTCCGCAAAAGGCCATACAGTCAATCTGGCCAAAGTCGATCCGTATCTCAATGTCGACGCAGGCACCATGAATCCCACCGAGCACGGTGAGGTTTTCGTTTTGAATAGCGGCCTCGAGACTGATCAGGATATGGGCAACTATGAGCGCTTCCTGAATCGTGATCTTACGGGGGCAGATTATATGACCTCAGGCATGGTCTACAAGCACGTGATCGAGAGGGAGCGGGCCCTCGGATATGGCGGCAAGTGCGTGGAGGCCATTCCGCATATCCGCGACGAGATCGTCGCTCGTTTTGAACACTCGGCCAAGATCAACAAGTCCGATATCTCGATCATCGAGATCGGCGGCACTGTCGGCGACTATCAGAACATCATGTTCATCGAGGCGGCCCGCGCCCTGAAGATCCGTCATCCGCAGGACGTGCTCTTCATCATGGTCTCGTACTTGCCGGTGCCCGGCACCTTGGGAGAGATGAAGTCGCGCCCGACCCAGAATGCCGTCCATCAGCTTGCCTCATACGGAGTGACCACCGACATCATCATCGCCCGCGCTGAGATCCCGCTCGATCAGCGCAGGAAGGAGAAGATCGCCGCCGCCTGCAATATCTCGCCCAAGCGCGTCATCTCCGCTCCGGATATCGAGAGCATCTATGATGTGCCGATCAATTTTAAGAAAGACCGCCTCGGCGAGATCATTCTCGAAGCCCTCTACTTGCCGGTCGCGAAAACGGACCAGAATTTCGAGGCTTGGAAGAAGATGGCCCGCGGCATCAAGAATCACGAGAAGCATCAGGTCGACATTGCGATTGTGGGAAAATATTTCAATACTGGAGACTTCGTGCTCACTGATTCATATCTGTCCGTGCTCGAAGCCATCAAATTCTCGGCGTACGCGGCTGGCGTGAAGGCGAACATCCACACCGTGAACGCGCGTGATTTTGAGAAAAGGAACCCTGACTATTCTTCGTTGGACATGTTCGACGGCATCATCGTCCCCGGCGGATTCGGCGAGACCGGGATCGAGGGCAAGATGAACGTGATCGGCTATGCCCGCCAGAATAAGATCCCGTATTTCGGCCTGTGCTACGGCATGCAGCTCATGACCATCGAATTCGCTAGGAATATCCTCGGGCTCAAGGGCGCGCATACGGCTGAGATAGATCCGAAGTCGCCGCATCTCATCATCGACATCATGCCTGATCAGAAGAAGAAGATAGCCGAAGGCAATTACGGGGGCTCGATGCGCCTCGGCCAGTATCCAGCGAAGCTTGCCAAGGGCACGATCGCAGCAGAAGCGTACGGGACTGCGTCGATACAGGAGCGCCATCGCCACCGCTATGAGGTCAATCCGAAGTATATCGGAAGGCTCGAAAAGGGAGGTCTGGTCTTCTCAGGAAAATCTCCTGACGGCACGCTCATGGAGATCGCCGAACTACCGCGCGATATGCATCCGTTCTTCCTGGGCACGCAGTTCCATCCGGAATTCCTGGCGCGTCCGCTCGCGCCGCATCCGCTGTTCACCGGATTCATGAAAGCAGCTAAAGAAAGGGTACGGGTAAGGGTGAAGGAAAAGGAAGCGCAAGAGGAAGCGGTCGTTCCGATATCTGTCGCAACTGAAGAAGGCAAGATTTCTATAGAAAAAGAATTGTTCGCTGAATAACCATACAGACTCAGAATGACCGCCGGTATCGGAATCGCACTCGCTTTCATCGCCATGCTCGCATGGGGCTTCGGCGATTTCAGCATCCAGCGGTCCACGAGGAAGATCGGCGATTGGGAGACGCTTTTTGTCATAACGCTCTTCGGCATGGTCATCCTGCTCCCATTCGTTTGGACTAAATTGCCCGCGCTTGTATCCGGGATCACTCCAGCCGATTCGATCCTCATAGTTGCAGGGGTCGTGCTCACGGTCGCAGCCATGCTCCACTTCGAGGGATTCAAACGCGGCAAGCTCTCGGTCCTCGAGCCGCTCATCTCATTCGAGATACCTTCGGCATCTATGCTGGCGTTCTTCGTCCTTGGTGATCATGTCTCATGGGTTCAGATCGTCGTGATCATCCTGCTCGTGGCCTGCCTTTTCATGGTCTCGTTCCGCGAGCGCCGCCTGACCAAGAAGTATCTGCTTGAAAAGGGAGTGATATATCTCGTCTGCGGAGCGGCATTCATGGGCGTATCTGATTTCCTTCTCGGCTGGGGATCGCGCGTCATAGATCCCATCATGGCCAATTTCATCCTGAATGTGACGATGGTGGTCATCTCAGGGGCGATCATCCTGTTCACCGGGAAGACGTTCCGCCTCTTCCGCGACACTCATGATAATCCGGTCCTGCTCCTGGTCATGTCTGTCGCCGACAATATCGGCTGGGTGGCGTATGCAGTGGCCATGACGCTGGTGCCGATCGCAGTCGCGACTGGTCTTTCCGAGAGCTCCATCGTGATCGCGGTCCTGCTCGGCATATTCATCAATAAAGAAAAACTCCAGCTGCATCAGAAGGTCGGTCTTGTCGGAGCTATCGCGGCGGCGATAGCGCTGGCGGCAGTGACGACGGTGTAGGGTATTTCAGATCAAACGAGACGGGCTTAGAAAGTTGTGTTATGGCTCTTTTTACGCTATTCTGCAATGCACGTAAGAGCCATTGCGGGATCATCTAATGGTAGGATAGCGGTCTCTGAAACCGTTCATCTTGGTTCGAATCCAAGTCCCGCAGCCAGACTTACCAGATTGGCAACATTTACCCCCTTGAAAAGCCTTCGGTTGAGGGTTTTTTCATTCCCCAAAGTTTCAGTGTTTACTTGGCAAGAGTGGAAAACTTGCCGGAGGTGCTAAACACTCGTTTTCTCTATGCTTCAGTGATATGTACATGAAGGCATTCATATGGTATAACCGAACGAGACCTATAGTAGGTTAAAACAGCGTGCAGTCCACGCTGTTTGTTGACAACTAAACATCAAAGAGAAAGAAAACGACGATTATGAAGAATAGTCCACTCATGAAGTTAACAGGGGCGCTTGTCGCTCTTGCGACATTAACATCGTTCGGGCAAATGGCGCTTCAGTCAGGCAATACCGGGCAAGTCTCAACTTTGCCAATCACCGGCAAACCAGGCTTGGGACGGATCTTAAAGCAAAAATCCGAAGAGGCGTTGGCACATACCTACGAGCACATTCCAACGGCTTCAGAAGCATTGGGGATTATCCTCGCGGAAAACAACACCATCCCGTTGAAACTCTATCCACCCGAACTTCTCGATAACTACAAAAGGTGGGGGAATCGGTCATTGTACGCACTGGAACAGTTCGATCCTAACGCCTATGCCCTGAAAGCAGGTGACAAGGCCAATATGTCGTGGCTCGATGCCACGTTCATTATGGGCAGTCCGACCTCGGAAGCGGAGAGGAACTCCGATGAAACACAATACAAGCCGATCATCAGCTATGGCTTCTACATGGGCAATTATGAGGTCACGCAGAATGAATATCAGCAAGTGATAGGGAGCAATCCAAGCTACTTCACACCTGCAAACGGATACACCGCCGATCTCAATCGTCCCGTGGAAAATGTGACATGGGCGCAAGCAAATGCATTCTGTTCCGCGCTTACATCAACGGCGTTGGCCAACGGGAGCATTCCGTCTGGCTGGATATATCGCCTGCCGACGGAAGCGGAATGGGAATATTCATGCCGGACAACTGGCGGAACACAGCCTAATCAGGTGCTATACCAGCAGACCGACACAAGTGGGGAGTATGATACGTTCGGTGTCTATCCCATGGGGCCAACATTTGGTGCATGGATGGTTCCAGCAGGCGATGCTGCCGTTACTAGCATAAAAGTGCGTATGAAGCTTCATTCAACGAGCGGAAGCATATCATTCGTGTTCTCTACTGGCCAGTCCGGGACGATACATTATTTCGAACAGGACTTTAACGCGAATGATCCACTGTTCACTCCGGCGCAAGGTTCGTTTGCGGATATGACTTTACCTGTCTCACCTGGCAGTTACTTCTACGGTGGAACAGCGGTATACGTGAGATTGGGATCGCCCCAAGGTCATGAGGTCGATTACCAAGGCCTCATAAGCGGGGGAGCTTTCTACCCGTATATGACGATCATGGGCAATACGGCCCCAGATCCGCTATCAGCCTTCAGCTTCGGCAATTCGATCCACGGAGGCATGGCGAACTTTGACGACCACTATGAGTATAATGTCCTGCTAGGCACAGCTAATGTATCCAGTCCGACGATTCCGGCATTGAACATGACGGCTGACGTTGGAAGCTACAACGCTAACACCTTCGGCCTCTATGACATGCATGGCAACGTATCAGAATGGTGTCAGGACTACTACGGGACCTATCCGAGCGGCACTGTGGTTGACCCGCAAGGGCCAACATCAGGAAGCTCTCGCGTGGTACGTGGTGGAAGCTGGGCAGATGCTGGCACGTTATGCAGATCGGCGATCCGTTCGGCTGTAAATCCGAGCGTTGCCAGTTCGCATATCGGGTTTCGTATCGTTTTGGCTCCCGGGACACCGCCCTGGAAAACAACGGTATTAACGCAGCCTGCCATAAAGACGTATGGAGTTCCGCCTGTAAAAGGAGCAGGAAAGGACAGCTTGGTATTAGTTACTCATGGGTGGTATCCGACTGTATTTCCTCCCACGTCTATCTACCCATTCAATCCTCCTGATCTAACGCAATTCTATGGTCTGACAAATGCCATAGGCCAATATCTGAGCGGTCACAGTCTTAATAACTGGCAAATCAGTTTCTATGACTGGACGTTGAATTCGTGGAGAAAGTATCCTGATGATGCACTTAATAACGCAACACAGGAAGGAATCAGCCTCGGTAACAGCATCGTTGCTCAAGGATGGGGACATGTTCACTTCATTGCGCACAGTGCGGGAGCAGAGTTGATCCAAGTCGCAACAGAGATCATCAAGGCGAATTCGCCTAGTACTGTGGTGCATTGCACCTTCCTTGACCCGTACGTCGGGATTAACTTCGATGGGCAACATGTATATGGGAACGGTGCTAATTGGTCTGACCGCTACTCCGCTCATGGAGATGACATAAGCGCGGCTGGGCCATACACTGATATCCCATTAGATTCTGCGTACAACGTGGACGTAACGGCTCTCGATCCGAGTCTGGCGAACTCTGGCAAATTTAGCGGAGCCACTGCCTTCCTGCTTTGCTCGTTCTTCCAAGCATCGCATGGTTGGCCGATCACGTTCTACCAGAACTCAATTGCCGCGCCTTCGGGTTATGGCAATCTCGGATTCCGACAGAGCGCAGAGGTCGGAACCCTGTCGAGTGCAATAGCCACATATCCCGTGGGGAATATCGCGTCGGTAAATGTCCTCGGTACGCCACCTCCGGCTTGTGCAAGCGAGCTTGCAGTACAGACGGCAACGCCAGTAACGCAAGTGGACTTCTCAACCGCCCCGGAAGCAGCAAGGAGTGCTACAGGCACAATCACAAAGAGCGCAGGCGCTATGACCTTGATCACAGGGTCGCCGGCCTGGCTTAGCATCGTCCCAATAAACACAAACGCAGTCAATCTTGTCTCTTTTGCTGCTAATTTTACAAGTAGCACAGGAGCGGCAGGATTGCTGACAGTGTACTGGGACGACAGCATCATTGGAACATTGGATGAAAGAACTGTAGGACAGGGTGTGGGACAGTATGCTTTCCACTTCCTTGCCTCGCAGACCAATGACACACATGTGTTGAGCTTCCGGCTCGACCCATTCACCAACATTCAGTCCACGGTAATCTTGACGAATGTCGTTTTGAGTCAAGTTGGAGTGACCCAGCCGTTCTCCCTCTCGGCGACAACGAATACCATCAATGGATTGCCGGTATGGCAACTTACCGGACAGGCAGGCTTTGATTACAATCTTCAAGCCACGTCTGACTTCGTGAACTGGACACAGATAGCTGTTCTTGAAAATACGAACGGCGCAGTGACGTTCTATGATCCAGCATCTACTAACTATACTTACCGCTTCTATCGAGCGGTTGCTCCGTATTAGCTCCTTATAGCACCTTCGACACATAGGGCTTGCCAGTGCAGGCCCTTTTTTATTGCCAAATATTCTTATCCGAAGAGAGAATAAGAACTCTGTAGTGTGAAAAGAAGTATCAACACCAGTATGATTCCTACCACCATGAGAAAACCTCCCGATGGATGCGATTCTTTCTTGGCGATGCTCTTAAAACTGAAACCGATTCCGATCACAACCAAAACAATGCTTATCCAAAAAATACTTGTCCAGACTGTGGTCAATGAATGGAACAACACCAAGTCGAGGCAGAATAGTATGACAGCAAGGACATAGGCTCTCCAGGAAAGTGAAGCGTTGTTATATTTTTTCATGTTAGTCTGATTATATCAGTATCGGAATATTCGACATACTAAAGCTATCAACAGGTACGCCTGCACAGTCGAGGACTCTGTGACTTGCCGCTTCCGGCAAGTTCTGCCCTCTTTCCCCAAAGTAGAATTAGTTTAGGCTGAACCCGTGCGGCCAACACTTCCGCACCTGATCCTCTGCCTAGTCCTCCAACTTCGAGCTTCGAAAGAAGTGGTATACTTTACGCACTAGAATTTTAAGTTTGCGCTCATTGGTTCGAACATCCTTCACGTCCCGCAGCCAACAAATCCGCGTTGAAAACACAGACCCGTTTTGCGTGAGGGAGACTTGGACCCGAACCCGATATGGGTTCGAGCTCTGATTTAGGAAGAGTGCTCTATGCACCCGTCCTCATCCTCGTGGTCGCGGATGACCTTTTCCAAATATGTGACCGAGGCATGCGTATCCCTGGCCAAGTCCCGGACGTCATCGACCGCTTCCTGAAGATGCTTCAACTTCATCAGCGTGAAGTCGAAGGTGAATGTGCTTTCTGACATCTCTTAATTGTTATGCCACCCACGTCGGCCGCCGCAGACAGCATCCTGTGGCTAGTAATGCGATGCTGCAAGGGAAGGATATTCTTGGGTGAGGATCTGGGAAAGGCCTGTAAAGGTGCCAGAAGTGACGGTCACTGTCGTGGGAATCAATATTTACATTCGGCCACACTAATGGCTGGCTGTGAAGTTTACATATTCTGCTATTCAGTTATTCTATTCATATATTATCAAGAATAATTGCATAACATGGCTAAGGCCCATATCACAACAAAAAGCGGCGCATCTGTTACTATCGAAGGCACTCCGAAAGAAGTTGCGGATGTTATGGCTGCGCTCGAGTCGCCCACTGCTGCCCTAGACACGACCCACAAGAAACGTGTTCCTACTACAGGCGATTCAAAGCCGACCCTCATAAATCTAATTGAGGATCTTGTCGATGGGGGATTCTTCAAGAAGCCTCAAGGGCTAAGTGCAATCAAGATTGCACTTGAAGAGCATGGCTTCTATTACCCAGTAACGACACTCTCTCCAACAATGCTCCGCCTCGTTCAGAAGCGCCAGCTACGTCGCGTAAAGTCAGGAAATCGTTGGGCTTATGTCGGGTAAGCTCATTACTTAGAAGAAGCAATCAATACCTATATGAAACTTCATTCGGAAAGCAATATTCAGGAAAAGCTCCGTGCGGCCATGAATCTTATTGAAGAGTCGCTGCTCTTGTTGTCGACAGACAAAGACGGCGCTTCTAACCAAGTGCATCCTGCTAGGAAACCGAAAGAAGCAGTGAAAGACAAATCATTGACTGTCGATATGGATTTCAGTCTTAATGCACGCGCCTTCTTTAAGCGTTACGTCTCAGGTCTATCTGGACCAAACAAATTTGTTTTGGTTGTCACCTTTTTGGCCAAAGGAGACTTAGCACACGAAGTCTCTCTCGAAGTCATCGAGGCAGAATGGAAAAGGGCCTCTGGGATTTTGGGTGGCGACTTTCAGAGAATGTATTCCACGCGTGCGAAGGAGAACGACTGGGTTGATTGTCCCAAGAAGGGTATATATGTCTTACGTCCGGACTGGAACAAGGCGTTTTCTAAAATATGAAGATTCCTGAGAATATAAAAGCATTTCTCAAGCTACTCCCCTTAAAAGAAATGCACGGAGATGATTGCTTTGTTGCGATTGTCTTTTTCTTGACACAGGGAGATAAGACAAGGGATGTTGAGGTCAAAAATATCGTAAAGCACTGGAGTAAAGTTACTCTCGGGAAGAGTTTTAACAGCTCGTTTACTACCCGTGCTCAGGGACGAGTTCAGCCTTGTGGGAAGGGGAAGGTGCGGGTTACTGACGAGGGGATCGCCTATATTGATGGTCTCTTACATCAAAACAGGCCTGCGAGTCCAAGAATGATAATCTTTAGGAAGGGGAATTCGCATTCTTTCGACAAATTTCTGCGCGATATATTTTGTGATGCAAAAAGCGAAGTGAATATTGCGGATACATTTGTAGATGGCTCAGTCTTTGACCATTTGTTGGATGAGATTCCGGCGGGCGTTCCGATTCGTTGTTTGTATGGAAAAGATGTCGGAGGCTTTGTTGTGCGCTCGAAACGCTTCGCAATTCAATATTCTTTTACTATAAAACAGTCAGATGAATTTCATGACCGTTTCTTGATAATTGACGGACAGGGTTATATCATCGGACCGTCGCTTAAGGATGCGGCAGAAAAAAAGGCGGCAACCGTTGTTATTCTGCCGAAGTCTGATTCCAAGCCACTTTCAGATTTGTTTGTTGAACTTTGGAATTAGTTTACGTAGAGGTGTCACAACTGGTGAATCTTCACGGCATCAAGTCTTACAGATGACAAGAAGTTCTGATAGACTTTGGATGCTCTCTTGAAGCCAGTCATTATATTCCATAAGTTCGGAAAGCCAGGCTGTGGGGCAGCAAAACACACGCTAGTTAATTAAATGAATGCATCACCTTTAAATAACCAGTATGACAAAGATTTGAGCGAGAGATATAGCTCAAAATATCGCTTCGATCATCCGCATCAGTTCATGGCGTATTCAACTTGGCTGGAAGAGGTCGGTGATATTAAAGGTTTGAAAGTTCTGGATTTGGCGTGTGGATCAGGAACGAGCTCGAGGATGCTTGCCGATCGAGGCGCAAAAGTCGCCGGAGTCGATATTTCAGAATCAATGCTTGCTCTAGCAAAGAAGGAAGAGGCTCAGCATGCGATGGGTATTGAATATGTTTTGGCGGATGCTTCGGTCCCGAGCTTATATTCAGGTGGACCATTTGATTTGGTCGTTGCCGCCTTCTTGCTGCACTATGCCCCAACTCGGGAGGCCCTTGATGGGTTCATCCAGAATATCGGACTGAATCTGAAACCAGGAGGCAGATTCGTGACGATCAACATGAGTCCCGAGCACCCGATCATTTCTCCTGGTCCGAACATCAGCCATAGCTCAAAATGGCTTGACGAACCTTTTAAGAATGGCTCGAGGATAGAGGTCAAATTATGGACAAAGAGCAACGAAGAAATTTGTACGCTTATAGACTATCACTGGAGTAAGAAAATTCTTGAAGAAAGTTTTGTGAACGCAGGATTTGAAAATGTCAAATTTGTGGAGGTACGAATGCACGAAGAAGGGAAGAAGCTGTCTGATTGGAAAGAGCTCGAGAAAAATAATATGCTTGTCATAATTGAAGCTACAAAGAAGAGCGCATGATTCTGTGGGACTGAAAAAATGACATTATTTTCCGCTCCTTGAGCTTCGAAAGAAGTGGTATACTTTTGATACCAGTTTCTTCAATTTAACCTCGCTGGTTCGAACTTCCTTCACGTCCCGCAGCAAATCAGTTTTCTGTTATAATCAAAAAGTGAATAATTTTAATAAGGAATTGAGTACAGCTGTCGACATCGCCAAGGAGGCGGGTGTCATAATGCTTAAGTATTTTGATGAAGACCAGAAGGTTGAGATCAAGGAGGATAATTCTCAAGTTACAATTGCGGACAAGTTGATAAATTCTTTAGTGATAAAAAAATTATACGAGGCATTTCCAGATGATGGAGTGATTGGCGAAGAAGAAAGCAATGCTGAATATGGGAAGGGAAGAAAATGGTTCTGTGATCCAATAGACGGAACTGCCGGATATATCTGGGGTACTCCCACCGCCATGTTCTCATTAGGTCTTGTGATCGACGGTAAACCTGCTATGGGCGTAGCTTATGATCCTTTCTTAAATAGAATGTACACAGGAATAACCGGCGAAAGAAGCCTTTGTAACGGCAAGGCCTTATTTGTATCTAACCTAGATATCAAGTCGGGAATATTTGCTGTATCCGGTAGCGTAAGGTCTCTACCAAAGAGGAATTATTTTCAGAGGATGATTGATGATGATATTCGACTAGCTACTTTTAGCGGAGCAGTTTATAAATATTGCCTCGTTGCTAAAGGGAAGTTTGTGGGATACGTCGAACATGGGGTCAATGCACACGATACTGCCGCTTCGCAAGTAATCTTGGAAGGTGCAGGAGGAAAAATGACGTCTATTGACGGTAAAGACCTTGATTACACGAAGCCGTTCAAGGGAGCTATCGCTTCAAACAAAATCACACATGATCAGATTGTGAAATATTGTTCATAGATTTTAAATAGGTTCCAACTTCGTACCAGACGGCCAGCACTCATTCCTTGCCACTTTTTCTTCCGTATAGGATAATATATTCATGAATAAAAAATCCCTCATGACGGCTGTGCTCGTCATCATAATAGTCGTGCTAGCTGCTGCGGTCGTATGGCTGTACGTTTCGTTGAATAGCGCGCAGATGGAGGCTGCCCAAGCGACTCAGATGCTCCAGAACGAGAAGCAGTCAGAGCTCGCTGCAAAGCAGGCGCAGGCCGATGCTCAAGAGAACGCGCTTGAGAATGAACTCAAGATCACCTGGCCGGGCCAGGGAAGCCGGCTCTGCTTTGAGAATCCGTATTCAGTGAGCTGGCAAGCGCCCAAGGACATGGATGCAGTGACGATCTACCTCTATACGCCGACAACGTCGACGCATATCGGGGATTATCCGGCGGTGAGCGGCACGAGCGGAGACATCGGCTTCGGCTCATTCCAATGGGACCTCACCAATGCTTCGCATTTCGTCGTTCCCGAATCCCAGGTCTACAAGATGACCATCTCGGGACAATATCACGGCCATCAGATCTCGACTTCCACCGCGGGGGTGTTCTCGATCCAGAATTGCCAGTAACCCTATCGCATACACGAGCTTGATAATTTTATGAAAATCAACATCCTCTCCTGGAACATCTGGTGCGACTGCTATTTCGACAAAGTGGCCGATTTTCTCAATGCAACGGATGCCGATATCATCGGCCTGCAGGAAGTCGCCCTCGATGATCCGGGAAGGGACGTCGTGACCGTTCTTAAGAAAAGAGGGTACGGACATGTCCTGGCGCCCTCGGCAGAATTCACTGATGACAAGAATGTCCACCATAAGTTGAACAACGCGATCTTCAGCAAATTCCCGATAGTCGGATCGAAACCGCACAAGCTCCGTGACGATGGCAAACGCTCGATCATCGAGGCGCAGATCGACGTTAACGGAAAAATCCTCACGATTTTTTCTATCCATCTTAAACATGCGCATTTGCAGCCATTGAAAATGCAGGATGAACAAGCTGAGACGCTCCAAAAGCTCCTTCCGCCGAAGCTCGGGATCGTCATGGGAGACTTCAATGCCTTGCCCGAAAGCTATCCCATACAGCTCATGAAGCAGAAATACATGAACACTGATCCATCGCATGCGCCTACGTGGAGCATGTATCCAGAAGGCTGCGAGGTATGCAAACCGCAGAAACTGGATGCTTGCCTGGATTATATCTTCGTAAGCCCTGATCTAGAATTTGAATCGGCAAAAGTCGAGATGTCGAAGGGGTCGGATCATCTGCCGATATCTGTTTCAGTGCGGGTTTGATTTTAGACAGAGAATGCTAAAATCGTACGCATGAAGTGGAAGAACCCGCCGATAGCTAAAATATACGAAGCGCTCGGATCTGTCGCTGACGGCAGAGTAGAGGTGGCTGGAAATACCGCCAGGGTCTATTCGTCGAGCCGCAATAAGTATTACGATATAACTTTCGATGCTTCTGCGAAAGCCATCATGTCGAATGACAATGGCTCATACTGGCAAGGATATCTAGGCTATCCGCCGATCGCATTTCTGATGAAAATCGGCATGCTCTCATACGACCCGGCTATAGGAGATCTTCTGAAGGGCGTCGCCTGGAAAGACATCAATCAGAAATTCAAGAATGATTTCGTCAAAGGCCTGGAATACGTCCTGTCATCGAAGACCGAAGATGAGAGGAAGCGTCTCGACGAGTTTGCCCGGAGAGTGCACGCGGAGATCAAGAGCTTGGATCTGGATATGTTAGGCGAGAAGGCTGTACCGCCTCGCGGTTATTGAGCAGAATACCCACACAAGGTCTCGCTCCAATCGGTTCTAGGCCGGAGAATCGAGCAGATTATTTTATCCGATATCTTGATATACTATCCTCATGAAATTTTTTATAGCCGGAAGCATGAGTTTTGCCGGAAAGATCATCGAGGCAAAGGGAATCCTCAAAGAGCTTGGGTTTGAATCCGACTTTGCTCCGGACACATATGACTGTTTCAATAATCCGCATCTGAATCTGAACGAGGATCTGGAACACTGTGAAAGAACGGATATCATCCGGGCATGCATGAATGTACAGGAAAAATGTGACGCGATTTTGCTTCTGAATTACCCTAAGGGCGGAGCGGATGGCTACATCGGATCAAATTGTCTCATTGAACTCGGTTTGGCGTATTATTTAAAGCAGAAGATATTCTTGTTGCATGCACCGCCGCCATCAGAGAAAGCCCGGTATCACGTCGAAGTTACGCATATGAAACCCGTTATCCTTAACGGAGATATGAGTTTATTGAAGGAATATGCGAATAAATGAATAGGGTTCTGCATATGAATAAAAATCAGATCTATTTCATCTCAGGAGTCTGCGGCTCAGGAAAGTCATCAACGCTCAAACACCTGAAAAATATGTTGCCAGCGGATACGTTCGACATCCGCGATTTTGACGAGCGTGGAGTTCCTGATGGCGGCGGACAGATATGGCACGACAGAGAGACCCGTCACTGGCTCGATACTGCAATGGCAAATGCCAAGGAAGGGAAGAGCACGATCATCTGTGGCTTTGCTAATCCCGAACAATTCAAGAAAGTCCATAATACTGAAAAGGATATCCCTGCGGAGCTCTTTCTCCTGAATCTTTCTGCAGAAAATATTCGTAAGAGACTGTATGGCAGGCACTCGACACCTAAAAGCATAGAAGAAATTGAACGAGCATCCGCGATCCCTCTTGATAGATTCATTGAAGGCAATGTCTCTTTTGCCCCAGAACTCAAGTCTATTTTTGAGAAGAACGGTTCGGCTGTCATCGAAACTGACGATAAATCACCCGAAGAAGTAGCTCGAGAGATAGTAAAGATCATTTCTCTTTCGCCGGAGCGTGATCGTTGAAACATGAAAAAGGACCGGAGCATCTTTCGATGTCCGGTCCTTGTGTCTAGTTGAGCATCCGTGAAGGAATAGTGACCTGCTTCGGCGGCAGCCGGTTCGTTCTGTGCTCGGTGTCGAGCTCTTCGAACGGAACTCTGCGGTTCTCTGCATTCAGGTATATCCCGATCGTTTTTGCTTCGATCCGGAAACTGGCACGAAACGGGCCAGCCTCAAGCGGAGGGTTCCGAAGGAAGTCGCATAGCTTCGTGAACACCGCATCAGCGCCGGCGTAGGATGCATCATCGAACGTGGTAATGCTTCCGTCCACTGCGAATCCGATACGCGGATTTAGCATCGCTTTCAGCTTCACGTGGCAAGGGAACGCGAACTCCTTCGTTATCCCCTCGAGCTTATTCACCCATTCGCTGAGACGCGCTGCATCTTTTTTTTGACAACGCAAGTCGTATGTCCAGGTATGCGCTAAATGCGCTGTCCCGGATGCTTTGTAATAACGCGGATTCAGTTTTCGCTTATCAACGGTGACCATAGCTCCTCCGTGGTTAATTTGTTTTTTGCAAGGACCTGACTAACTGCTTGCGCTGTATTATAGCACTATAATGTATAAGTGTCAAACAATAGATATGATAAAATAAGCTCAAATATGAGCACCATAAAACAGTTCTTTAGCAGCGTCAGCTACGGATTCTTCAATCGCAACGCCAGGAATGAAATCTATCGCTACATCTTTCCTCAGCTGAACGGGGAAACCGATGCTGGCTATCCGTTCACCTCCTACGAAGAGATCCTGAAGTATTGTGAGGGAACAGGCCAAACCGAAACACAGGTAGCCAAGGAGATGGAGCCGATGATACAAGCCTTGCCGACTGGTTTCGGTTTTGCATTCCGTTATATGTTGTATCGGGAGTTGGACCGCCATCACGGAGCTCTGCCGCCTGATCTTGTGAGGCGATACAAGCTGTTCGCTCAAAAAAATAAGGATCACAATTGAGGATCATTCTGGGTAACACAGACGCGCCTGAAATACGGCGCGTCTTTTTCTGCGAGCATTTGGTATACTTATTTCATGAACAGCTCCGAACCAGCAAAAGAGTTTTCAGTCGCCGAAAGAGCCAAGAGCTTCTCTCACGCCGGCCGCGGCCTTTTGATATTTCTTAAAACGACCCATAACGCCTGGATCCACATCGTCATTTTGATCGCTGCAATAATCTTGGGCTGGTATCTTCATATTTCAAATACCGAATGGATGATGCTCGTCTTTGCCGCAGGACTCGTCCTCACAGCCGAAGCATTCAATACGGCTATCGAGATCGATATGGACCTGACATCTCCCGAATATCATCCGTCTGCGCGGGACACCAAGGATGTTGCTGCGGGGGCAGTCCTCATTTCTTCGGTCGCCGCTCTCGTTGTTGGTCTTCTCATCTTCGTGCCGCACCTGATTTAGTTGCTCGAATCAGAAACTGATTCCTGCTAGAATAGATGCATGTCTAACATTTTTGTCACCAGAAAGATCCCTGATGTCGGCATCAAGATGCTGAAGGAAAAAGGATACGAAGTAGATGTGCGCGATGAGGACTCGATGCCTACAGCGCGCGAGCTTTTCCGCGCTCTTAAGAAGAAGCCTTACGATGCGGTGCTCTCCTCGTGGCCCGAACCGATAGGCGCAGAAGTGTTCGAGGCATTCCCTTCAGTCAAGATATTCGCCAACTTCACAATAGGCTACGACAATATTGACCTTGTTGAGGCGAAAAAGCATGGAGTTGTAGTGACAAATGCGCCCGCGACCACAGCTTCAGAGGCTGTAGCAGAGCACGCCTTTGCGCTTATGATCTCGCTTGCCACGAACATCGTAGAAGCTCATGAATTCGTGCGCCGCGGAAAATACAAAGGCTGGTCGGCGATGAATTTCATGGGCCCAGATCTTCTCGGGAACACGCTCGGCATCATCGGCGCAGGCAGGATCGGAGAGCGCCTCGCGCATTATGCCTCAGCTTTTGGGATGAAGATCATCTATACTGATGTCGCCAGAAATGAGCGCATTGAAAAAGACTGCAACGCTGTATATGTTGCCACACCAGATGAGCTTTTGCCACAGGCCGATTTTGTCAGCATCCACGCGCCGTTACTCTCTTCGACCAGACATCTTATCGATGAAAGACGTTTGAAGCTGATGAAGAAGACTGCGTACCTTGTGAATACTGCCCGAGGTCCGATCGTAGATGAGGCTGCGCTCGTGTCGGCATTGAAGGATAGAACCATCGCCGGGGCTGGCCTCGATGTCTTTGAGAATGAACCCAAACTTGCCCCTGGCTTGGCAAAACTGGATAATGTGATCCTGACGCCTCACATTGCATCCGCGAGCGATTCAGCGCGCAATGAGATGTCGAGGCTTGCCGCCCAGAATATCATCGACTTCCTGGAAGGAAAGGCCCCTAAGAATATCGTTAACCCATAAACCAACATGTCAGGCAAACTCATACTCGCTCGCCATCACGAATCAGAGTGGAACAAGCTCGGAAAGTGGACCGGTCTCGTCGACAAGCCGCTCACCGCATACGGAACGGAAAAGGCCGATGACATGGGACTCCTGGTCAAGGACATGCGCATCGACTGCGCCTTCGCGTCGAAGCTCGTGCGCACCGTCCAGACGCTCGACTGCATGCTCAATGTCTGCAAGCTCACCGAGATCCCGACGGAGCACGCCGCGGCTCTGAACGAGCGCGACTACGGCGATTATACCGGCAAGAATAAGTGGGAGATGGAACAGCTTCTGGGGAAAGACGAATTCAAGAAGCTCCGCCGCGCCTGGGATTATCCGCCGCCGAACGGCGAGTCGCTCAAGATGGTCTATGACCGCGCCGTCCCGTACTTCAAGGAAACGATCCTCCCGTTGGTCAACGAAGGCAAGAATGTGCTGGTCGTGGCGCACGGCAATTCTCTGCGCGCGCTCATCAAATACATAGAGAGCATCTCGGACGAGGGCATCGCCGACGTCGAGATGCCGTTCGGAGCCATCGTCATCTATGATCTCGACGCCGACGGCCACATGCTCCACAAGGAAACCCGTCAGACCGAATCAGAAGTAAACGCATGACACATTCAAAAGCACAGATCGTAGCCACGCTCGGTCCGGCATCCGATAGTCGCGAGGTTCTCAAGGCTCTGTTCGAGCATCAGTGCGACGTCATCCGCCTCAATTTCTCATGGGCCGACCTCGGGGAACGCGTCAAACAGATCGCTCTCATCCGCGAGCTCGAGAAGGAATGCGGCAGGCGCATCCCGATCATTCAGGATCTGCCGGGCCCGCGCATCCAGAACGGCAAGGAGCATACCTATGATCGCAAGGCTGCTTCCTCTCTCACTGAAGAAGACCAGAAGTCGATCCGTTTCGGTGCCGAGCAGGGGCTCGAGTATGTTGCACTTTCATTCGTCGCCGGTCCCGAGGATATCGAGGCGGGCCGGGAGGCGCTCCGGGCGTGTTCCGGCACGCAGAAGATCATCGCAAAGATCGAAAGACTTGTCGCTGTCGATAATCTCGATGCGATCATCGCCGCCGCAGATGCGATCATGGTCGCGCGCGGCGATCTGGGCAACGAGGCTCCACTCGAGCAGATACCGTTCATACAGGACCGGATCATCAAGCAGGCCAAGAAAGCAGGGAAGCCGGTGATCGTGGCGACACAGATGATGGTCTCGATGGTGGAAAACCCGGTGCCAACGCGCGCCGAAGTCACGGACGTGGCGAATGCGATCCTGGAGGGCGCGGACGCAGTCATGCTCTCCGAGGAATCAGCGATCGGGAAACATCCCGTGGAAGCCGTGGCGATGATGGAAAAGATCGTGGCAGAAGCCGAGCGCCACTTGGGCCCGGGCCAGCGGCTGAATCTTCTATAAATAGTTTCGAAATTATGCAATAATGGGGCCATGAAAGAAGCCCTTATTTCGGCGCGCAACCATATCCTGCATGCCGGCTACGTACATGTCCTGAAGCCCATCTTTTTTAAATTCGACCCGGAATATATCCATGACCGCATGGTCGGCGCCGGCAAAGTCCTCGGAAGATCCGGGTTCACCCGTGTAGCTACGAGGCTGGCTTTCGGATATTCGAATCCTGCTCTTGAGCAGACTATCCTCGGCATGAAGCTCGCGAACCCGGTCGGGCTTGCCGCCGGCTTCGACAAGAATGCCGAACTGACAGGCATTCTCCCGAGCGTCGGCTTCGGTCTCATCGAAGTCGGTTCGATCACCGGCTATCCGTGCCTCGGAAATCCGAAGCCCCGGCTCTGGCGCTTGCCGGCCTCGCGCGGACTTCTCGTCTATTACGGGCTCAAGAACGACGGTTGCGAAGCGATCTCCGAGCGCTTGGCACAGAAGCAGGCGATAGAGGGATTCGATGCGGTCCTGGGTACCAGCGTGGCCATGACGAACTGTGCAGCCAACACTGATATCGAAACTGCCGTCCAGGATTATGCCAAAGCATTCCGCGCCTTCGCGGGCATCGGCGATTATTTCACGTTGAACATCAGCTGTCCCAATGCCCAGGGCGGCCAGCCGTTCATCAAGCCGGAAGCGCTCGAGCGCCTGCTCCGGGTTATCGATGAGATACATACGGAAAAGCCTATTTTCATAAAATTGTCGGCCGACCTGTCGATCCCTGAAACCGATGCGATCCTCGAGGTCGTCCATACGCATCGCGTGCATGGCATCATCTGCGTGAACCTCACCAAGAAACGCGATAACCCGAAGATCCTCGACAAAAACCTTTCAGTGAATGGCGGCGTGAGCGGCAAGCCGGTCCAAGATTCCTCTGATGCGCTTTTGAAATACATCTCTTCGAAAGAAGGGAAGAAGTATGTGCTCGTCGGCGTCGGCGGGATCTTTACTGCAGAAGATGCATACAAAAAGATCCGTTTGGGCGCATCTTTGGTGCAGATGATCACGGGAATGATCTTTGAAGGGCCGCAGACAGTGAGCGAGATCAACCGCGGATTGGTCCGACTCCTCAAAAAAGACGGCTTTAAGAATATCTCTGAGGCGGTCGGAGCGGATGTTGTGACGAGCATATAGAAACATTTGATATTTTGACTCGTGATTGATTATTTGCTATAAACTAATGAGACCTATAGTAGGCTAAGATAGCGTGCAGTCCACGCTGTTTGTTGACAACCAAAACAAAGAAAACGAAAGAGAATGAAATGAAAAGAAGTTCAATCCTCAGTCTCGTAAGGACTATTGTTCTTGCGGGCGTGATCCTGACCGGACGGGTGTTCGGTCAGGCGGAAGACACAGATGCGAATGGAGTGCCGATGAAGCTATACCCCGTGGGATATAACGTTCCAGTCCAAACTCAGACACAAACTGAAGTAAAAACCAAGAAGACGGTTTCTTCGGCCACGCCTCTGGCCAGTCCTAACGGTCAAGCTACGCCGAATGGGAATCCAACACTGGATAGGCAGTATGTACTCATAGATCTGGGTCTTGGCGTTGCAAGGGGTATCAATAACAAAGGGTAAGTGACAGGGGGAAGCGCAAATGGTCACGCCTTTGTTTATTCGAACGGCTCCATTCAGGATATCGGCGTTCCGTCCTCCGGCGGAATTTCGAGCGTCGGGTACGGAATAAACGAAATGGGACAAGTTTGTGGAATATTCGCGCCAGATTCCTTCTCACCAAGACGAGCATTCTTGTATTCGAGCGGCTCTATGCAAGATATAGGTTCCCTAGGCGACGGGTTCTACGGATTAGTGTCGAGTATAAATAACCAAAGTCAAATGGTAGGTTATACATTCTCGCCTGATAATCCAAATCAGGACATAGAGGCCTTTATATATTCTGGCGGGTCTCGACAGAATCTAGGGACGCTCGGTGGAAGACAGGCTGTCGCAAAGTCTATCAATAGCTCAGGGCAAATAGTGGGTGATTCATTGAACTCCAGTGGAATCGATCGCGCATTCCTGTTTCAGGATGGCTCCATGCAAGATCTTGGGACGCTGGGTGGGACATCAAGTTCAGCTGCAGCAATCAATGATCTTGGACAGATAGTAGGCTATTCTAATACCGGTCAACCGACTCATCCAGGCCACCTTTTCCTGTATTCAGACGGTCTGATGCAGGACATCGGTACGTTCAACGCGGTAACCTCTTCTACTACTCCAACAGGGATCAATGACTGGGGAGAGATTGTTGGTTGGGCTTCCGTTGGGCTTGACTACCATGCTTACGTCTATTCGAATGGCAGCGCGAAAGATCTGAACGACCGTATCGTGCCTAAATCAGGATTGACAGTTGAGTTTGTCTATGGAATCAACGATTCAGGGCAGATTGTAGGCCAGGCAGTTAACTCGACTGGCGAATATCATGCCGTCCTACTAAATCCCATCGACCCTAACGATCTGCCGACCATTCAGGTCGGCAAACCACATCCGGTATATGGAAATGGCATTGTCCAACAAAACGGCAAGACTAAGCTCGTTGTCATCACGCATGGGCGTATTCGCCCTGGAGAAGATCCTGCTGCCAGTACGGCCTGGGTTGACACAATGTTCACTTCGGTGAGCAATTATCTGGTTGCTCACAACATGAATGACTGGCAAGTAGCGACTCATAAGTGGATAGCGGGAGCTCAAGGTGCTTCCGACCTCAATATTCTCGATTATCAGAGGGTTCTGGATAATGCAAGCATGGAAGGGAAGAATTTGGGAAATTCAATTGTCGTATCGGGCAACTGGACTCATGTCCACCTCATTGCCCACAGCGCTGGCGCAGAATTGATTCAGACCTGCTCGGAAATTATTAAGAATCATTTCCAAAACTCCTGTTCAATTCACTGCACATTTCTAGATCCGTTCACGGGTATACTTCCGTATCCAAGCCCGATCTTTGACAATGTGCATATCTACGGTGATCATGCAGATTGGTCAGACGACTACTTCACGCGGGACTCAGGAACTGGAGGAGATAGATGGCCTGTCACTGAAGGCCATCTGGATCATGCACACAGCGTTGATGTGACATATCTCGACTCCCATAAGACACCATTGAATGGATATGTTCAAGTATCAGGCGTGGTCAGCGAGCCTTGCCAAAAGACGGAAACGTCGCATGGCTGGCCGATTGACTTCTACATGAACACCATCTCGGGTGACTTGTCTGGAGTATATGGCGCTCAATATTACCTGAACTTCGGGTTTCCTCTCGGTTTGGAAGCAAATAACTGGAATAACTTGGACACGTTCTATCCTCGTGGTAATAACCCGGCGGAGACTCTGGGTCCGCAAGATCCGAATTGTGTACAATTGTTTCAAAGCAACACCGGCACGACCCCGTCAGGTCCCATGGACTTCAATTCTGGGACGCAGCAGCCTTTTGGGATGGTACAGCCAGCAGGTTGGGGGCTCAATGAGTCTGCCGATGATCCGGCTTGGTTGGCGAAGTTCATAACTCTGACCAATCCGGTCAACTACGTTGCGTTCGACGCATGGTTCACAGCAAACCCATTGGGTGCTGGAGAAATGTCGGTGTATTGGGATACCAATGCGATCGGGTTTGCGGATGAAGCCTTGGTAGGATCAGGATTAAAGCACTACGTATTCTCCTTCCCGCCGGCAGCTGCAAACACAACGCATATGCTGGGATTGAGAATAGACGCAGCTACGGACGGTTCCGTATCGAGCATATCTATCACGAATGTGATAATGGGTTACGTCGGAGTGAGCCAGCCGTTCACGCTGTCCGTGACCACGAATACGTACAATGGATTGCACGTCTTCCAACTCTCGGGACAGCCGGGCTTCAACTATAAGGTTCAAGCTTCGACGAACCTGCTGAACTGGAACGATATTGCGGTCCTAGTCAATTCGAATGGCATTGTGCCGTTCATTGATCCTGATTCAACAAATTACAGTCAACGGTTCTATCGAGCGGTAGCTCCGTATTAGTTCTTTATAATTCTTCGCGCGAGCCCACTGTTTATCGGTGGGCTCTTTTTAATCCATAGCTTTGCCTATGACAGAGAAAATATATGTGAGCCATACAAAGAAAAGACCTGCTGCTAGCAATAGAACACCGACACATATAAGGGTTATGCTTGTCCATTTGGACTCATTAAATCTTATCGCCTTAGCCGCAAAGAATATACCGAAGGCGCTTGAAAGGACATTCAAAACGACTAAAGTTATATAAATAATATCGCTTATTCTGATCGAAAAGCTTGTTTCAGATATGTTGCATAAAAGTAAACTGGTCGCCAATATTGATACAATGTATAGTCCGATTGAAAAGCAGATATTTTTGTGTTTATTGAACCACATAAAAGTGAAGTAATTGCGGCTGGTACACTCGTATCGGTAAGTGTAGCATGTGGGGGGAATCTGATCGAAATGACCATGTGGATATGGTTAAATTATATAGCATTATCTGCATTCGTTTCTTAGATGGGTTTTTCAGTTCGAACTTGATATACTCCTTTAGTGGAAAACTCTCAAGAAAATATTAATGCTTCTCAGCAATCACCACTACCAGCATTAATGCCACAGGGAGATGAACAAACAGGTAGGTCTACGAAGATGTCAAAGCTAAAAACTGTCATAAGTGTAGTCTTGGTTTTGCTTATTATCTGTGGAGCTGCAATAGTATTTTTTCCACAAATAAAATCACTGTTTAAACCAAGAGTTACGATATCATGGGTGACGTCGTCACAAATATCTTTTTCGATTTCCCAGTATCCCACTCTTAAAAAATATGGATATGGAAATCCAGCTTTACTAAGCTCCGGTGTCTTTACTGCGATACCCAATATTTCCTCGACTACTTTCGCTGTCCTTACGCCACCGATGGTCTGGAACACTCAAGGTGGAAACATCCTGACTGATCTTGCGACAGAATACCCAGTCACGTCGGTTTTGGTATTCAATAAGGACGCCTCTTTCTTCAAGGCAATGCCACTGCCTAAATCAGGAAATACTTGTTGCAAACCAGTGATCACATGGCTCGGAGACAGATATGTCATGGCCTATCAGTTCTTTCCTCCATTTACTGATCCGCAGGCCACTTCATCTCCGAACGTAGAGAACAGTTTTTATGTAGGAGATGCATCTGCATCGAGCAGTAAGGTCTTTGAAGTGGTCCCTGTATCAGGAGAAGTAATGCAGAAAGATAACGCTGAAATGAATTTCTTTCCCAATCCTAATAACAATATTGTGGCTGCCTCGTATTGCCTGAACAGAATTCAAACATACGGTGGAAACTATTGCAGTCGGTATGGATTTGCAATTGCTACGCCACAAAGATTTGCAGAAGTGATGGCGATAGATACGACGGATGCTACAGACAATTTCATGATCGGTTGGGGGGATGACAATAATTTATACATACAACAGTCAAATCAAAGCATAGGAACCACCACGATGTATTCTTTTCCTCTGACTTCCTATGAAAATGACCAATTCATTTCAGTTCTCAGCCAGCATCCTGATCCTACCTCCAAAGGCGATCCTGTATGGATTAAAACTCTCGTGCCGGTTAAGTATCCCATAGATGAGATCAGTCTTGACTTAAATTTCACCTCAACCAGTACATATTCAAGAGGTTTTCTTACGATAAGTCTCGACAATGAGGTTATAGGGGTAGCTTATGAAGAACAAGAACAAAGAGGATTGCACCATAAGATTTTCTACTTTAATGAAAAACCGCCTGGGTCCTACACATTAGAATTCAGGGTTGACCCTCTTAATCTAAGAATAAAATCGGGTACGGATATCGAAAATGTCCGACTTGGTTTTGTGCCATTTGGTACGGGGACGTCGAGTACCATGCTGAATCAATGAGGTAGTTTAGACTTATGTGTCAGTGCCACCCGAAATCTTTGCGCGCCAATCAACTCAAACACCTTTTTCCATTGCGATATGGTAGCTTCATTCGAAGCCAAAATGTACTTTTCAGGTGTGCGCGCACGTGTACCTACTAGCACAACTCGCGCTCAGCGTGTTGTGGTGCGCTATCCACCTATTTCTAGATTGCGAAACCATGAAACTAGATGGATAATGTGCTCATTAGTCCTCGATAATACTTCATGTCCATGTCCACAGCGCCTTTTGCGTCCATTATCAAGCGTGACGGTACGAGCGTCCCGTTCGAACAGAAGAAGATCACTTCAGCTATCGCCAAAGCGGGCGCGGCCGTGCATGAATTCGACGAAGCGGAGGCGCAGAGGCTCTCAGACGACGTCGTCGCGGCTGCGCTCAAGAAATGCGAGGCAGGGACTCTTCGAGTCGAGGAGATCCAGGACATCGTGGAGCAGGTGCTGATGCGCTCGCGCTTCAAGAAGGCAGCCAAGGCCTACATCATCTACCGCGCACAGCATGCAGAGATGCGCGCCTTCGCCACTTCGGCGAATCTCGGCCTCATAGACAGCTATCTGGAGAAGCTCGACTGGCAGGTCAAGGAGAACAGCAACATGGGCTATTCGCTGCAGGGACTCAACAACCATATCTTCCAGGAAGTCAGCAAGACATATTGGCTGAACAAGATCTATCCGAGGGAGGTCCGCGAGACATATGAGACCGGCGACATCCATATCCATGATCTGGGCAACCTTGCCATCTATTGCGTCGGCTGGGATCTCCAGGACCTCCTTCTCGAGGGGTTCCGCGGAGTGTCAGATAAGATCGAGTCGGCTCCTGCGAAGCATTTCCGCACGGCGCTCGGCCAGGTAGTGAACTTCATGTACACGCTCCAAGGCGAAGCTGCCGGCGCCATCGCTTTCTCCAATTTCGACACTCTTCTCGCGCCGTTCATCCGCTATGACGGGCTTTCGCAGGACGAGGTCAAGCAGTCTTTGCAGGAGTTCATCTTCAATATGAACGTGCCGACGCGCGTCGGCTTCCAGACCCCGTTCTCTAATATCACGCTCGACTTGACGCCGTCGCCGAACTTCAAGGATCAAGGCGTCATCATCGGAGGAAAGCTGCAGACAGAAAAATACGGGGAATTCCAGAGAGAGATGGACATGCTGAACACGGCCCTCTTCGAGGTCATGGCCGCCGGCGATGCCGCAGGGCGCGTCTTCACGTTCCCGATACCGACCGTGAATGTGACCAAGGATTTCGACTGGGAGAATCCGAATCTGAAGGGTCTTTGGGATATCACCGCCAAATACGGCATCCCGTACTTCAGCAATTTTGTGAATTCGGATATGAAGCCCGAGGACACCCGTTCGATGTGCTGCAGGCTCAGGCTCGATCTTGAGGAGCTTGACCGCCGCGGGGGAGGCCTCTTCGGGGCGAACGCCCTCACTGGTTCAGTAGGCGTTGTCACCATGAACTTGCCGCGCTTGGGATATGTTGCCCATGCGTCCGCAGGGCCTGATGCAACCGCAGCGAAGGCGGAATTCCTCAAGCTTCTCGGCGAAAAGATGGACATTGCCCGTGAGAGCCTCGAGATCAAGCGCAAGGTCCTGGAAAAATTCACTGACGCCTACTTGTTCCCGTATACCAAGTTCTATCTGCGCAAGATCAAGGAAGCGTATGGCCAGTACTGGAAGAATCACTTCTCGACGATCGGCCTTGTCGGCATGAATGAAGCGGCGCTCAATCTGTTCGGCAAGGACATCGGCACGGCCGAGGGCAGGGAATTCGCCGGGAGCGTGCTCGACTTCATGAGAAAGAGGCTGATCGGATACCAGAAGGAGACAGGCAACCTCTACAACCTCGAAGCGACTCCGGCAGAAGGCACAGCATATCGCCTGGCGCTCAAGGACAAGAAACTGTATCCGGACATAATCGTGGCCAATGAGGCAGAAGTCAAAAAAGGCGCTCAGCCGTTCTACACCAACTCATCGCATCTGCCGGTGAATTATACTGACGACATTGTTCGCGCCTTGGATATTCAGGACGGTCTCCAGACGAAATATACCGGGGGCACAGTCGTCCATCTCTTCCTTGGCGAGCGCATCGCAGATCCGGCGGCAGTGCCGGCCCTCGTGCGCAAGATCTGCCAGAATTATCGCCTGCCCTATTTCACCCTGACGCCGACCTTCAGCGTCTGCAGCATCCACGGATACATCGCGGGCGAGAAGCAGAACTGCCCGTCGTGCCAGACCCCGTGCGAAGTCTACTCGCGCGTGGTCGGCTATCTGCGCCCGGTCAGCCAGTGGAATGCCGGCAAACAGGCAGAGTACGGCATGCGCGATATGTATCAGCCCAAAGTCGAGATGTCCGCTGATGCGACCGCCGAGGCGAAGGTCGACGACGTGGCCCTTTCAGTTTCCTAAGGTCCGATCCCATGGTCTTCGGCGGTCTCGAGAAACTGACGCTCATTGATTATCCGGGCAAGGTCGCCTGCATGGTCTACACGATCGGATGCAACTTCCGGTGCCCGTATTGTCATAACCCGGAACTGGTCGACGAGACGGTCGAGACGATGATCCCAGAGGACGATGTGCTGGCTTTCCTCGAGGCCCGCAGGGAAATGCTCGACGGCGTCGTCATCACCGGAGGAGAGCCGACCATGCATGACGACCTTCTGCGCTTCATGAAGAAGGTCAAGAGCCTGGGGCTTCTGGTCAAGCTGGACTCGAACGGCACGCGGCCGGACGTACTCAAAGAGGCGGTTGAGAGGAGGGTCGTGGATTATGTCGCGATGGATGTGAAATCCACCATGGCGAAATACAGCCAGACGGTAGCACGGCCGGTGGATATAGAAGCCATTAGGAAGAGCATCAAGTTCCTGATGGCTTCAGGCGTCGACTATGAATTCAGGACGACGGTCATCAAGGCTTTGATCGCGCCCGAGGACTTCCATGAGATCGGCCAGGAGATCAAAGGCGCCAAACGATACTTCCTGCAGAAGTTCGTCCCGACCAAGATCCTCAATCCGCAGTTCAGGAAGAAGGTAGCTTATAGCGACGCCGAGTTCTTCGAGTTCCAGAATGTAATGAATACCTATGTCTCATACTGCGGCATCCGCTAAAACTATATACCTCGATCATGCGGCCACCACGCCCATCGATTCGGCTGTGCTCCAAAAGATGCTGCCGTATTTCGGCGCGGAATACGGGAATCCGTCGTCCATGCATGGAAGCGGTCGCCGCGCAGGCCAAGCGCTCGCCCGAGTTCGCACGGAAGTCGCCGATATCATCGGAGCCGCTCCTTCAGAGATTATCTTTACCGGCTCTGGGACCGAATCGGATAATCTGGCCATCAAAGGGATCGCGCGGGCGAACAGAGAGCACGGAAACCATATCATCATCTCTGCCATCGAACATAAGGCAGTCCTTGAATCGGCCAAACAGCTTGAGAGAGAAGGATTCAAAGTGAGCATCCTGCCGGTCGACGGCGCCGGCATGGTCGATGTCGCCGAGTGCCTGGAGCTGGTCACGCACAGGACCATCCTCATCTCAGTCATGTATGCGAATAATGAGATCGGTACTGTAGAACCTGTCAATGAGCTCGCGTCCGCGCTTCATGTATGGCGAGATGCGCATGGCCGCGGCATCTTCCCGCTTCTGCATACCGATGCCTGCCAGGCGGCAGGAGCTCTCGATATCGGCCTGAAAGAGCTCGGCGTCGACCTTATGTCCCTGAATGGCGCGAAGATATATGGTCCCAAAGGAGTCGGCATGCTATATAAGAAAAAAGATATCCTTATCCAGCCGGTCATCGCTGGGGGCGAACAGGAATTCAATCTGCGCGCAGGCACGGAGAACCTTCCGTTCATCGTCGGATTCGGGGAAGCCCTTAGGATTGCAAATGATTCGAGAAAGGTAGAAAGCGAACGCTTGTCAGAGCTGCGCGATTATTTCATAACGAAGCTCATTCAAAAGATCCCGAGCGCTATCGTGAACGGACACAAGACCAAACGGCTTGCGAACAACGTGCATATCTCGATCCCGCATATAGAAGGGGAATCGATCCTGCTCATGCTCGATCGGCATGGCATCGAAGCTTCCACGGGGTCGGCCTGTTCAGCGTATGACCTCAAGCCGTCGCACGTGCTCATGGCCATAGGGCAGACCGCGGAATTCGCTCATGGCAGTATCCGTTTCTCGCTGGGCAGAAGCACGACCAAGGAAGATCTCGACTATGTGCTGTCAGTGCTTCCAGGCATCGCCAAACGGCTCTCGTCCATATCTGCGCTCACAGTACCGCTCCAGCCCTCGATATCATGAATGCTTATATGAAAAAGAAACCCATGCAAAAAGTCCGTTCGATCAAGAAAATATCCGATGCTCCGATCGCCGGCCTGTGCGACGGGGTGGATTGGCTGTACAGCGACGTGGTCAAGGATCATTTCTTCAATCCGCGCAATATCCTCTTGAATGAAGCCGAATACGTGGCCGACGGCATCGGCGTGGTCGGCAGTCCCGCATGCGGCGACATGATGGCGGTCTGGATACGCATAGATCAGGAGAAGGGATGCATCACTGAGTGCAAGTGGCGCACCTTCGGCTGCGCCTCGGCCATCGCCTCCACCTCGATGATGTCAGTGATGGCTACCGAGAACGGCGGCATGACGCTTCCGCGCGCCAAGCGCATGACACCCGAGGCCATCATCGAGCGTTTGGGCGGCCTGCCGAATCGCAAATATCACTGCTCGGTGCTGGGCCATGCCGCCCTGCGCGAAGCCATCAAAGACTATGAAGAATCAATGCGTCATCAAGACTGAGACCAAGAAGGCATACGTCGTCGAGAACCGAACGGCTTTGACGAGCGCTATTTCGACGATCACGTTCGAGCTTCCGGACGGGAGCATCCCGGCATACCGTCCGGGGCAGTTCATCAACGTGTATTTCCCAGAATCAGGCACGCCGGAAGGGAAGGCATACAGCATGTCGAGCGCGCCCTCTGAGGGCGTGATGTCGATCACGGTGAGAGCTATCGGTCAGTTCTCTAACCGCCTGTGTGCCTTGAAAGAATGTGACACGCTCGTGGCGTCGCTTCCATACGGATATTTCAACAGCGAATCCGAAGACAGCCATCTGGTCATGCTCGCGGGAGGCATCGGCGTCACGCCATTCCGGAGCATGATCGTGGAATCGCTCCATACGGATCCTTCGCGCAAGATGTCGCTTTTTTACAGCTCCCGGACCAATGCCGATCTCATCTTCAAAAAGAAATTCGACGAGCTCCAAGAGAAGCATGCGCATTTCGAAGCCCATTATTTTGTCACGCGCGAAAAGCCGCGCCATGATCCTGTCGAAGCGGGCCGGATGACGGCCGAGGGAGTCCTCAAGCAGCTGCGCGGCTACAGGCGCAATCAGGAATTCCTGATCTGCGGATCGATCCCGTTCGTGAGCGATATGTGGAAGGGCTTGCGTGCAGGCGGGGTGCCCGAAGAGGCGATATATACTGAGGCGTTCTTTTCGCATTAAAGGATCACAATAGCCCCAACTAGAGGCTCATTTCAATCAAAACATAAGATATTGACATAAGTATTATATATGGTATAATACTGGCAGGGTTCATTAAGTTATCTAGACTACTTCTCTTGGCTGAGAAGACACAGTTCGCCAACTACTGGGTACAGTGGCGAACCGATCTAGCATTCTCCCACACCTCATGAGGGTGCAAGAAAGAATGAGTATTCCTTATCTAATCGACAATCACGTCGGTAGAAACAAAGGAATACTATGTCAATCAAGAAATGGTTCGTTCAAAAGATCAAACAGTTAGTTCCGGTCACAGACGAAAGTCAAAATGAGGAATGGTTAAAGAAAAACCATCTCATCGAACGCATAAATGAAGAAGAGCGTTTGAAGAGTCTGAGCAAACAGGACAAGTTAGACGCAGAGTGGGCAAAAATATATCCACGAAACATAGAGCCTATCTGCAATGACTGTGGCATGTACGACTCAGACTGCTTGTGCCAACGGCACGAGAATGACCAAGAAGGCTAGAGTTAGTTTAAACCCGCTTAGCGACGAAAGTTGCGGCGGGTTTTCTTCTTGTTATATTTAGTGATCAGTAAGGTTTGACCGCCCAACCCTCAGCGATATATACTGTTTCTACTCACTTTCGAAACTATGAAATCGCCTCTGCCCAAGGAAGCCTACCAGAAGAACGCGCTCATTTATAAGATCCTGGCCAATTCCAAGCGCCTGGAGATCTTGAATATATTGAAGATACGGGAGACCTCGGTCGAGGATCTTCTGACCATCACAAGGCTCCCCAAAGCCAATCTCTCCCAACATTTGGCGCTTCTCCGCCACAACGGACTCATCGTGCCGCGCCGCGAAGGTCTGAACGTCTATTATCATATCGTCGATCCGCGCATCGTCGATCCGTGCAAAATATTGCATCAGCTCCGGCATCGGTCGCTGGTGGTGTAGGGTTTGTTTCAAATAAAAACGCCACCCATGTATCGTGGGCGGCTGTTTGGTATCTGAAAGAATTTCATCCTTTAGGGTAAGCCATCTTGGCCATTCGGAGCGCCAGTTCCCAGGCCCATATTTCGTGGGGCCTGACGATCTCTTCGCCAGGGACTTCTTCCACGCGATTGAATGCGAAGTCTTGCAGAGTTCTGATCTGAAGCCGGTGCTCGACCGGAAGAAGCCGCGTTGCCAAGGTATCGACATCATCCTTCGGCAGGATTTCGATCTGCTCTTGCCGCAGGATAGCCCCCTTGTCGTATTCGGGATGGACCCGATGGGCGACCGCCCGGGTCCAGAAGTCCCGATTAGTTGTTCGGACGAAGAGGAGCCTCGCCATGTGGCAGGTCCGGCCGAGCATCTTGTGGCCGCCGAAGTCGGGTTTTCCAGGACTGAGCACGCATGGATGCTGGTTGATGCCTCGCGGAAAACGCTGGATGAAATTGGCTGGCGTCTTGACTGCCCAGCCATATTGGCCGAACAAGGTCACGCCGCGCGCGGCACATTCCTTGATGAGAGCATCGCCGAATGCAGTTTCATTTTCGAAATCTTTCGGTCTGCGCACAACGACGTCTTCTTTTTTGACGACGCTGGTCGCAGATACGCGTTCAATGCCGCTGATCTCCCGCCGGCTGGCGATCACTAAGACCGGCTGTATGAGTTCGTCGAGATCGCCGCACCGTTTGCAGGCATTCAAGATAGCCGTGGCAGTCGTTCCGCCGCCTGAGATGAAAAGAGCGAGTCGTTCCATAATATGATTTGGTTGTAGTTTCAACTAACCACCATATTACAGAAACCGGGAGTGAAGTAAAGAAGGCTTACTGATACTCCACGAATATCGGCTCGGGCTTGAATGAGAGTATCCCTGTCGGCGTGAGCAATCCAGAGCTCGGCGGGAGCAGGTCATTCTTGTAGAACAGCTTGATGCCGGCGAACTGGACCGGCTCACCGAAGACGACTTGCTGGTAGGTCGAGAGCTTCTTTTCGGGCGGACCCCAGCCGTCCATGCTGAGGACGATCTGCACCTGCGGCAACGCCACAATATTTTGGTAATTGGTCACCATGTGCCTGGTGAAGCGGTGGACGACCAGGATCTTGGGCGGGAGATCGAATTCTTTTACGATATGCGCGAGATAGTCAGCGGCGAAGTTCACATCGGCGGCATCCATGGTGCCGATGACGGTGCCCGGGCGGTCGCCGCTCTTCATGGAAAATTCCGGATCGAGTGCCAGATGCACCTCGGGCATTTCCAAATACTTCTCGAGAAGAGGGATCTCGGTCTGCACATCAGAGAGGCCCGGCTGAACATCCAAAAAGACGATGCCGCCGACGCGGTCTGCGAGCACGATCGCCTTTTCGATCTCGCTGTCAGACATCCTCAGGCGGTATTTGCCGTCGGCACCTGCGCCTCCCTGGGCCACCACTGCGATATAGTCGACGGCAGGGATGACTGGTGTCGAAGGGTCCGCTGTCTGCCATTCTGCGACGGCATCCGAAAGCCTCTGGACGACTTCATCGGGAGGATATTGTCCGAGTACGCCCATCTGAGTGGAAAGGAAGTTTCCGTAATATCCGACGATGCGGTTGAAGGGAAGAAGCGCTCGGGCTTCGGGGTAGACGGTCGAGGCCGGCCAGAGATTCTTGGACATGATCGACGAGCTGGTCGCGGTCCATGCAGTCGATGTCGCCAGGATGCCTGTGGCTGAAGTCGTCGTCCCATAGTTGGCGAGGACGATCATCCTTCTGTTGTAGTCGAGAATGTCGAGCTTGCGTGCGGGCGGGGTGGATGTGGCTGTCTCATAGGCGACTTTGCCCGGACAGTAGATGGCCGCTATATATACTGCGGCGCCGAGCACGATGCTGCAGCCGAGGGCGATGAGGAAAGGCGTTCGTATCTGCTGCAGCTGCTTTTTTGGCATGGGGATTCTTTATTGGAATGAAGTGTAACATACGAAGCTACAAGAAAAGCTGTGGATTTTGCGCGTGGTACAATGTCCGCATGAAATTCTTGCGTTCGATCGCGCCCTCTCTCGCCGCCCTTGCGATCTGCGTATCTCTTCTGCGGCCGCTCGCAGCTTCCGCCCATGAAGTCTACGTGCTCTCGTCTCAGGAGATTGCCCAGTCGGTCTCGATGGCCTCTCCCAATCCGCTCACGGCTATTCCGGATCATGAGTTCCAATTCATCCAGTGGGGGGTAGTCATCGCGGCTCTTATATTAGCCGTCCTTGTTCTTACGATATCTCCCGCTTTCGAACGCGTCTTCGACCCTTTCCTCATGAGGCTCAAGAGATTTGCGCCGCTCATCGGCCGTTTGACCTTCGGCCTGGCTTTGATCGCGTCGGGATATTTTGGCGATTTCTTCGGTCCCGAATTACCAGCTATAGGCGTCATGTCGGCTGGCGCCGCTCATATCTTGAGCGTTCTCATCATCGTAGCAGGCGCGCTCATCTGTCTCGGCTTCCTGACGCGCATCGTTTCCCTGTTCGCTCTGTGCATCTTCATCTTCACGGTCTTCAAATACCATTTGTACATGCTGACGTACATGAACTATCTGGGCGAGATCCTCCTTTTCCTGATCCTCGGCGGGGGAGCCTGGTCTCTCGACCGGGCGATCCCATTTTTGCGGCGCATTGAAAATTCGATGCGCGGCATAGGGAAAGTTCTCGAGCCGTATAGTTTTTTCATCCTCCGCGTGCTCTTCGGATTCTCGCTCTTCTTCGCTTCGTTCTATGCAAAATTCCTGCACAGCAATCTGGCGCTCGATACGGTGAACGACTATCATCTGACCACTTATTTCCACTTCACGCCGCTCTTCCTTGTGCTCGGCGCATTCCTTGTTGAGGCTCTGCTCGGCTTCTGCATCGCGACCGGATTCGAAGTCCGCTTTGCGGCCATCGTCTTCACCTGTTTTCTCACCATGTCCATCCTCTTCTTTGGCGAAGCGGTCTGGCCGCACGTGATCCTTTTCGGGGTGAATATCGCGCTGTTCTGCCATGGGTATGACAAGTACACGGTCGAAAAGGCATTGTTCCAGCGTGCCAGAAAAGGCGAACCCGTGCTATAGTCTCGACCATGATAATCGTCATATCTTTCTTCGCGTTCGTAGCCACGCTCTGCGGTGGCCTTCTTGCGCTGCGCTTCAAGGACAAGCTGCATCTCATTCTCGGGTTTTCGGCAGGGGCTGTGATCGGCGTGGCTTTCTTTGACCTTCTGCCAGAATCCATAGAGCTCGGGGGGAAGTTCTTCTCGAGCTTGACTGTGACCTCGATAGTCGCGCTCGGCTTCCTCATCTATCTCGTCCTCGATCGTGTCGTGTTCCTGCACGCTCATGATTATGAAGGACATGAACACGGCTCTGAACAAGCTCATGAAAGCCGCGGCATCCTTGGCGCAGGGAGCCTTTCGATCCACAGTTTCCTCGATGGCGTCGCCATCGGGTTGGCCTTTCAGGTCTCTGCAGCCATCGGCGCCATCGTAGCTGTCGCGGTGCTCACGCACGACTTCTCTGACGGCATCAATACGGTCAATCTCATACTTAAAAATAAGGGAGAGCGCAAAAATGCCTTCCGCTGGCTCATCGTCGATGCGGCTGCGCCGGTCCTTGGTGCCGCTTCTACCCTTTTCTTCCATTTGCCTGAGCAGATTCTCTCAATAGTTCTGGCGCTCTTCGCCGGCTTCTTCCTGTACATCGGCGCGAGCGATCTCATCCCTGAGAGCCACCATGCCCACCCTAAGTTCCTGACTACGGCTATGACGATCGCGGGTGCGGCGGTGCTTTATATCGCGATACATGTGGCGAATTTTTAAAAAATCGCATTCTCATAAGGAAGGAGATAAGAGATTTTCTGGCTTGGGCTTGGGTATGGCGGTGATAGGGTTTTTTTGAGTGAGCGCCCCACACGTGCGTGATATCAGAAATTCGAGATAAATTTCATTCACACATTTTGATTTGCATGATCTAATCAACGCTTGAGTTGAGCCATATTTTTTCATCATTACACAACAAATTAGACCATTCCTGTCAATGAAAAATATCTCCGTTTTTCAGTTTATGATGTGTGAGCTGTCTCTGGGTCGAAAGCTGTCACGCGGTCGAAAAAAGCCGAGACTGTCCCCATCCTATGAGAATGTGTTTTTTGAGCCAAAACTCATATTTGGCGCGTATGATAAGATATTCCCATGATAAAGCCCCGCATCCTCATCCTCGGCGCCGGATTCGGCGGCATGTTTGTAGCCAAAGCCCTCGAAGGCTATGTAAAAAAAGGCGAGATCGAGCTCACGATCGTCAATCGCACCAATTATTTCCTGTTTACGCCGCTCCTCCACGAAGTCGCGACCGGCGGTCTCAATCCGCGCAATGTGGCTGAGCCTTTGCGCCAGATCTTCAAGGGCACCGGCGTGCGCATCGCCCAGGGAGCCGTCGAACATATAGATCTTGCACAGAAGCTCGTTGTCACAAAGACTGACGGCCATCTATGCGAATTGCACTATGATTATCTTGTCATCGCTACGGGCGCTGAGAGCAATTACTACGGCATTCCCGGCGCAGATAAGTTCACCTATCCCCTGAAGGACCTAGCGGATGCGGCGCGCATCAGGAACCGCATCATCGATGCGTTCGAACAAGCCATACTCATGGATAAGCGCGAAGACCGGGTCAAAGCGCTCTCGTTCGCGGTGGTGGGCGGAGGTCCGACCGGGGTCGAGACGGCAGCCGAGCTCTCCGAGTTCGTCTCGGGGATGGTCAAGCAGTATTACTATGACACTGAATGCACGCCGGCCGTCACGCTCATCCATACCGGCAAAGAGCTCTTGGAGATGTTCAAGCCGACGCTCCGCGAAGCGGCTGCACGGCGCCTCATGCATAACGGCGTCACTCTCCAGCTTTCGAGCATGGTCACCTCTGTCACCAAAGACGGCCTGACGCTGGCGGGGAATATGACCATTCCAGCGACGACGGTGATCTGGGCTGCAGGAGTGAAGTCGTCCATTCCTCATTTCGAAGGCAAGATCCCTGCGCTCTATGCGGGCCGCCTGGCTGTCGATGAATTCTTCCGCATTTCGGACGAGGACAGAGTCTTCGCTCTCGGCGACGTTGCTTCATATATTGATACAGACAATCCGAATGTCGGTCCCAAAGGTCCCGTGCCGCTCCCCATGCTCGCTCAGGTCGCAGAATCTCAAGCGAAGATGCTCGCGCGCAATATCCTGGCATCTATCGACGCCAAGAAGCTGAAGCCCTTTCATTATCATTCCAAAGGATCGATGGTCTCAGTGGGGCAGTGGTTCGCCATCGGAGAGATTTTCTCGTTCGACCTTGCCGGCCATTTCACTTGGTGGCTGTGGCGCACGGTCTATCTCTTCAAGTTCGCTTCATGGCAGAAGCGCGTCGAGATCGCCTTCGAATGGACGCTCGATCTCTTTTATCCGAGAGACATCACGAAGCTGTAGGACAAAAACAGGAGCCGAAATAAAAAAACGCGATCCCGAGGGGTCGCGTTTAGCGTTTTAAATAATCTCAGAAAGAACAGCTCCACTGAGTGAAGTATAATTGCCTGCCATCGCTTACGTGGGCTCCGGCAGAGACGATGCCGAGCTTGAGCGGGATATCTAACTGGAAGATCCTCGTCCATTTTTGATCATGAGCAGTGTGCTCGTAGGGATAGCCTGACAATCCGAGAGTGAATTGACAGACATGGTCTACCGGGAAGGTCATATTGACTTCGACCTTTGTCTTGCCAAAATCCTTTCTTGTAGGATCAAGATTGGTGTAATACCTCCCGTTGATACAAACGATCGGAAACCCGCCAGACTGTCTTCCGAGATTGGATTCGATGTACCCATAGGGGTCGCCGCGGAAAGGCCGATATCCAACGCGCGGCACCCATCCGTGTTCGTATTTCCAGATTATCGACTCTTCAGAAGAAAAGAGAGACAGGTCACGCCTTTCTTCCTGGCTGTTGCCGATGGAGTTATCAATGAAGTCTGCTATCCAGTGGGGAAGCAATCCTGTGACCCGGTCTGCCCATTCCTGTGTGGGGAGGCGCAAGGCTAATGTGTCGCGGAACTCGTCACTGAAGACTCTTCCGATGGCACGTCCGGCGATGTGAGCCCTGGTCTCACGCCACCCGTAGCCTTCGTGAAGCTGCTGGATGGAGAGCCGGAACCCGGCAGGCTCTCCAATTTGTGGCTTGACGATATCGACTGCGTGCTGGTCGATCTCTCGCCTGTACTCATTCCAGAAGCCTCGCTGTGGCCCGGTGTATTCGACTATGCCCATGTCGGGCATCTTCTCGAGCCTGATCGCCCCGAGGATGTTCGTCTTCGCTGTATCCGGCGGTGCAGCTGCTGAGCTCATGACGAAGAGCGCAGCAGCGAACTGAAGCTGGATTCTCATACATTCCTTATGTGGTTGATTGTGTGCTGTGATATATCCGCAAAACTGTTCGGGACAATCCTAGCTCTTCTGCGCCGCTTGGCAAGCGTTGCGATTCGCCTTGCGGCTCGCTCTAGGATTTAAATGTGCTACAATCCAGGCGATATGACCAAAAACACATTTTTCTTTCGATGGCTAGCCGTTGCGGCCGTCATCACCGTCATCTTCGGTACGATATACGCGGCTGTCCAGCAGGAGATCCGCCAGGGCGCCAATGATCTGCAGGTCCAGCTCGGCGAGGATATGGCTGTGCTTCTGGCCACGGGCGTCGCTCCTCAGGCTCTGCTCCAGACAGCTATACCTGTCGATTTCAAGGCGAGCCTGTCTCCGTTCGCTATGATCTTCGATAAATCCGGCAAGCTCATCGCTTCATCGGGGACTGTAGGCACTACTACGCCGCTTCCTCCTGCAGGCGTCTTCGATTATGCGCGTACCCATGCCGATGACCGCCTGACCTGGCAGCCCGAGCCCGGCGTGCGTGTCGCAGCCTTCGTCAAATATTTCAACGCATCATCGACGGGCTACGTGCTTCTCGGGAAGAATCTGAGAGAGACTGAGAAGAAGGAATCGCAGACAGCTACATTGGCTTTCATAGGATGGATCGTGAGCATCGTGATTTCGGGAGGTTTGGGGTGGATGATGAGCCGCAAAGCCCAATAGGGAAAATAAAACAGCCACCCGAATCGCTCGGGTGGCTTTTTGTTTGCATTGACAGCGCTAGAGCGACACAGTAATGTTTGCTCAGTTTGGGGCGTTTCCCAAAACGGTGTCGCGAATGTCGCGCATCGAGCAATGTTGAAAACCAAAACCATGAAGATCACTTATGCCACTAATACCTCCTTCTATCGTTGAGAAGCGTACGACTATCACTGGATTAGGCCAACCAAATATGGGTAAAGTCAGGAACGGCTACAATCTGCCCGAGGTTCCCGGCTATCCTGACCTCCGGCTGTCCGAAACGACTGACGGGATCAGTGCTGACGACTTCATATTGCCGGCCATGATCCCTTACAAAGGTGAAGTGTTGAACTGCCTTTCCCATTATTGGGAAGAAAAATTCAGAGGCCTCTTCCTGTCTGATCATGTCGCCATGGGCAGCAGGATCGATGGGTTCATTCCGTCTGATCTCCGCGGCGATGTTGGAGTACAGAAACGGTGCGCTGTGATCCAAGGCCTCGATATGTTGGACGGAGAATTCATTGTCCGCGGCTTCCTGGCCGGAAGCGGCCTCAAGAGCTACCAAAAGAATAGGACTATCTGCGGGCAACTTTTGCCGGAAGGGCTCGAAAACGGCGATCAGCTCCCGTATCCGCTCTTCACGCCTACGACCAAGGCTAAAGAAGGCCATGATCAGCACATGCCCATTGATGAGGCGATCTCTCGTTTCGGCTTCGGGGCCGAACGGTTGGCTCTTCAGATATATGGCGCAGCCGCATTCGAAGCGCGCAAACGCGGGATCATCATTGCCGACACGAAGTTCGAATTCGGCAAAGACCGTCAAGGGCGCCTGCGGTGGGCGGATGAGAAACTGACACCTGACTCGTCACGGTTCTGGTCCCTTGCCGAATGGACGGCATCGCGAGGAACGGGCAAGGCGCCGAGCTCGCACGACAAGGACCCTGTCCGAGCCTGGCTTCGCGCGGTCGCGGCAGAACACGGATACAAGGAGCTGGATCCCAAGAATCCGGAGCATGTCAAATTCGTGCACAGCCTCGAAATGCCGGCGAGCGTCATTCTCGCAACGTCGCGCCGCTACCGGTTCGCGCTTTTCGCGCTTACGGGACTTATGTTGGAAAAATACCAGCGTGATCGTATGGGTATCAAAGTCGAAGTCCCGCAACGGAAGATCCTGGTTATGGTCGGCAGCGAGAGCGATCTTCCGCAGCTGAACGAGGGCATGGAGTATCTTCGCAAGAATGCGCACGGGAAGCTCATCGTTCTGAGCTGTCATCGGAATTCGAAGGAACTGCTCGATCTTTCCGGAGATGTCTCTTTCGGCTACGATGTCGTCATCGATGCGGCAGGCGAAGCGGCGCAGCTTCCGGGAGTCCACAAGGCCCAGCTTCAGATGTATGGCCGCGAAGACGTCGCTGTCATCGGCGTCGGGCTCAAGGGCAAGGACCGCGAGGCCGACGATGCCGCGAGGCTGTCGATCAAGCGGCTCCCAGGCCAGCCGGTCGAGCTCGACCAGAACGGCGAGCCGTATTTCGGTCCTGAAGGATTCGTCAGTGCCTGCCGCGCGGCAGTCGACCAGGAATTCATGGTCAAGAAGTACAGTTACAAGCCGTCGCGCTTGGTCGAGGAATTCTAGCTCATGTTTTTGAGCCATACGCTCCGGAAGGGAAACCTTTTGGAGCTTTTTTATAAAAATCCCCGGACGACGTGCGTCCGGGGGTGGATGAAAAGTGCTCGGCTACTTGCTGAAGACCTCTTCGAACTGGCTGTTTTCATTCCTGCAGATGTAGGAAGGCAGGAAGAGCTGGCTCCAACCCCGCAGATTCTCCGGTGTTTCGGGCGAGAATATCTGGTTGAGGATTTTATTCCAACTCTCGATCTTGGCTTGGTCGAAATCCAAGCTTTGGCTGACGGATACCTTGGCTTCGGCGATGATATCGCGGATGTGAGGCAGGTCTTTGAAGCATATCTTAAGTTCCATGGCCTTCTCGAGCATCGCGTCCATCTCGGCCGGCGAGGTCGGAATGCACTCTCGGAGAGCCTTTATTTCCGGGCTCGGCTCATAGGCGTTATGGCATGCTACTTGGACTATCCGGTACGCATCTTCCTGAGTGAGCCCGAATTGAAGGCCGGCTTCAGCCAGGAAATCTTTGGCTGTGCTGGCCGCGTATGTTCCGCGCGATTCGGCGATCTCGATCAGCATATTATCCAGAAAGACGTTGAGCCTGCTCAGGACTTTCTTTTGGTTCTTTATGCATCGGAGCGTCTCGGCGAAGATGTCCGGCCACTTCACCCGCTCGACGCACGACTGCGAGATGTCACGGCCTTCGGCAGTCACGATCGTGTTCTTAAGGCATGCTGCGTCGCTTCGGGCCATGTTGCCCATGCCGCGGTTCTGCTCCTCGACGATCGGATTCTTCTTGCCTGGATTGGCCGATGAGCCTTTCTGCATCTTGCCGAACGGTTCGTGCCAGAGCGGCCGTCCGCTGCGGGAACCGAGCCAGATATCGAATGAGTTCTTCTCGATGACAGAGGCGATGCTGGCCAAAGCGTCGGAGACCGGGGTAAAGAAGATCCTCGACATGATCTGGGTCGCTCCAGCCCACGGCTTAAGACCGAGTTTGGCCAGCGCCGCTCTCTCGATCTCGGGATCCATGCTGCTGTTGCTGCCGATCATGCCCGAAAGCTTTGAGAATTCAAGGCCTTTCGTGGCCCATTCGAGCGTCGTTTTTGCCGCTATCAGGTCTTGATACCAGGTGATGCAGCAACGTCCGAACGATTGGAGCTCAGCGCCTTGTCCATGAGTCCGCTCGTATTTTGCGGCGAACCTGTACTTGAGCGCCAGCGACTTGGTCGTATTCAGAAGCTCATGTACGTCTTCGAACACGTATTCGCATCCGCACCGCAGAGCAATGACCATTGCCGGGTCCTCGTCATCAAAGGAGGTCATGCCTTTGTCATGGAAATGACATTGAAGGTCGTCGGGGATCCATTGCCTCCGTTCTTTCAGGAAGGCGGCAAGGTCGTGGCCAAGCTCGGTTTCTTCGAGCTTTATGATCAAGCCGACGTCGATCGGATGAGCAAGAAGCGCTGACTGCGTCTTTCTGTGGGTCAGAGCAGCGATCCTTCCGAGGTCTTCACGGCTTTCGATGACGGCGAGCTCGACATTCTGCCAGCGCATGAATTTGGTGGCAAGGCTCCAGTTCTCTTCGTTTCTAGGATCTTCGTATCTCGGAATCATATATTTTCTTTCATTTGTGCCGCATACGATGCGGCGGCTGTTTCTGATGGGAATACTAATCGTAAACGGTATTTTGTCCAGTCCAGCTTTTGCTATACTATCTCCATGCATCCTTCCTCAGACCGCCAAGAGCGCGCCCTTCTCAGCCTCGACATCATCCTCGTCGCCGGCACCGCGCTTTTTCTCATCATCTCCTTCATATTCCGCCAATCATGGGCCACGCCCGTCCTCGCCATCCTTTCCTTTCTCGGCCTCATTCCGGTCGTCATAAGCGCCGTCCGCTCGCTCCTCAAGAAGCAGATATCAGTCGATTTGCTGGCCTCCATCGCTCTCATCTTCTCGTTGCTTTCACGGGAATGGTCTTCGGCAGCTTTCATCACGCTCATGCTGGCCTTCGCGCGCATCTTCGACCACATCACCCAGGCGCGCGCCAAGAAGATCATCCAGAGCCTTATGAAGTATCATGTCGAGAATGTGCGCGTGCAGGTCGGCGAGAGCATCCGCGAGATCCATGTGAGCCAGGTCAAGCCGGGCGACCATGTCGTGGTCGAGTCCGGCGACCGCATGCCGGTGGACGGGACGGTCATCTCCGGCCAGGCTGAAGTAGACGAATCATCTCTCACGGGCGAAAGCGAGCTCGTGCCCAAGAAGGCCGGGGATAAAGTCTTCACGGCCACTGTGAATGAATCCGGATCGCTCATGGTCAAAGCCGAGAAGATCGGGGCTGACAGCACGCTCGCGCGCATCATGGGAATGGTCGAAGAGGCCAGCCGCTCCAAGAGCAAAGCTGAGCGCGTCGCTGACAAGTTCACACAGTGGTATATCGGGTTGTCACTGGCCGGTTCTACAGCTCTTTATTTCATAGGCCTCCAACCGCGCGAGATCCTGGCCATCCTTCTTGTGGTCTGTGCCGACGATATCGCTGTGGCCGTGCCGCTGGCATTCACCGCGGCTATCTCGCGCACCGCCAAGCGCGGTGTCATCGTCAAAGGCTCGGCGGCATTCGAACAATTGTCGCGCTTGAAGTATGTCCTCACTGATAAGACCGGCACGCTCACCAGGGGGAAGCCGAAAGTCGTCGATGTCAGGGCTTATGGATCCTTTTCCGTGAAGACTGTCGTCGAGCGGGCCGGCATGGGGGCTTCTGAGTCGGGCCATGCGGTATCCAAAGCCATACAAAAATATCTGGATGACAATCATCTGAAGATCCATGCGCCTCATGAGTCAGAAGAGGTCCCCGGACAGGGGGTCAGGTTCAGCCACGGCAATGAGCATATGCTCCTGGGCCGGCCTTCATTCATTCGCGAAGAAAAAGTCGCCGTTCCGGAAGAGCTCAAGAAAGATCTCGAGCTCGAGAAAGATGCCGGCCGGGGAGTCGTAGTCCTGGCTATCGACGGCAAGGCCGCCGGCTTCGTATCGTATGAGGATGAGCTGCGCCCGCATGCCAAGGAAATAATCGCAGAGACCAAAGCTTTGGGCGTGAAGGAATGGCATATGCTCACGGGCGACAACGAACATGCGGCCGCGGCCATCGCCGGCGAGCTCGGCATCATGAATTTCCACGCCAATATGACTCCCGAGACCAAGGTGGCTTTCGTTGCCAAGTTTGAACGTGCCAAGGATCCCGAAGTCGTCGGCTACATCGGCGATGGGGTGAATGATGCTGCCAGCCTGGCTCTGGCCGACGTCTCTATCGCCATGGGCGGCATCGGGTCTGATGCGGCCATCGAGGCGGCGGACATCACCATCATGCATGATCACCTGCGCCGTTTGCCGGAAGTCATGGCGACCGCGCGCCAGGTCCGCGCCATCATGTGGCAGTGCTTCGCGATCTGGGCGGTGACCAACGCCATCGGCCTCGGACTGGTGGGATTCGGCGTCATCGGGCCGGCAGGAGCGGCGGCGTATAACTTCCTCACCGACTTTGTTCCGATCGCGAATGCCCTCCGGGCGGGGAGGAAGACGTTCAAGAGGTAGATTCTGAGCCTGTGCTACAATTTTACCACCTCAATGACCAAGACATTCCTGCGTTTCCTGCCATTCTGGATATTCCTCGTCTTCTTCAAGTTCGGCGGAGCTCTGCATTATTCGCTCGTTTCGCCGCTCGGTGAGCGCGTGCTTCCGCTCTGGATCGTGGGCCTGATCATGGGCGGTGGCTCCATCGTCCAATTCCTGCTCGACGTGCCGGCCGGGCATCTGCTGGATAGATATGGATATCGGAAACTGTTGAAGCTTACGACCTTCATCTTCCTGTTCGCGGCAGTCGCCTACATATTCGATTTTACGCTGGTCACATACCTCATAAGCATGGTGGTGAGCACTTTCGGCTGGCTGTTCTTCGGTCCAGGCGTGAATGCCTACATCCTCTCACATGCTCCGCGAGAATATGCCGGCAGGTTCATGTCGCTCCGCGATGTCTCCGGTTCCATTGGCGTGGTGCTCTCGAGCGCAGTCCTGCCGTTCGTCGTCCTCTTCACGCCGAGAGCCATGGGGTGGGTGATCTTCGCGCTTCTATTCATCGCTTGGATCTCTCTTTATTTCAGCCCGGAAGACACTCATTCCGTTCATGAAGAGATCAAGCTGCCGACCCAGCATCATTATATAAAGAGGAATTCTTTGGCAGTCACCATGAAGGCTATGAAGAAGCTCGATCCGGCGAGCAGTATGCTCCTCATCGCCGGTCTGGTCGCGGGGATATTCTATGGCGCCATCTGGTTCGTCGTCCCGCTAGTCATCGCAAGCCAAGCTGCGGGATCAGAGCTTCTGGGCATCGGTCTCGGCATCTTCGACTTTGCTATCGTCCTTCTGGGCTTCTTCCTCGGCAATCTGGCCGATCGCGCCAACCGCCGCTCGCTGGTCTTCTTCGGGCTTCTGGTCTTCTCGATATCGGGCATGCTCATCGGATTCAATTTCGGCTGGCTGTTCCTCTTGTTCGGCTTTCTGGCGACATCGGGCGACGAGATGTCCGAGATCTCGCTCTGGTCGTGGCTGCATTCTCTGGACAGAGAACACGACAGCGACGGCCTCATCTCGGGTGTGATCAATTTCTTCTCGGACGTCGGTTGGGCGATCGGGCCGATCATGGCAGGCTTTCTGTATACGGTAATCGGTCCGTCATGGACCATCCTTATCGCGGCTTTGCCGATCTTGGTGGCGTGGATGGTATATCAGTTCATATTGAAGAGGCACCGCCGCTACGGGATCTCTCCGGTGCCTGTTCCGAGGAAGCCGCATCGGGCGAGGCATAGGACTTAAATATCTATCCGATGTCCCTCCTCCATCATCGTCGCCGCAAGCTCGCGCATCATAGAAGGACTTCTGGGCCTTTGCCTCAGGGCGTCCGTCTGATCGCCTGGGCGCGCGCCATCCGCTGGATAGGCTGGGGCTTCGGCGAATCGCTCCTGCCGGTCTTCATCCTCCTTTTCTCAAAGACCTTCGCTGAGATGGGTCTGCTCTCGTCCACTGTCGATATCGCCGGCCTCGTTTGCCTGCCGCTCATCGGCATGTGGGCAGACCGAGTGCCGGCGCGCAGACTGGTGCTTTGGTCGCTCATCTTGTATCCATTGGTCGGTATCAGTTATCTTCTGGCCGGTATCTGGGGCATGGCCATCTTCATAGTCATTGCGCGCGTTGTAAATGGTCTCACATGGGAGCTCGAGAATGTGGGCATGGAGACATACTACCGCCGCGAGACGGACCAAGATAAGATCGGCGCCTCGTTCGGCTATATCGAGACCTGGTCGCATGTGGCCTGGGTCGCAGCGTCGCTCATCGGTATCTTTCTGGTGCGCTTCTTTCCGATCCATTGGCTTTTGTTCTGTATCGCGCCGTTCGCGCTCATCGGATACTTCGTGGTCCTGCGCGCCCCGACCGACCCGGTGCATTCTGTCCGTATGCGCAAGGCCTCATTCGTACGCTCTTTCGGCAGAGCCCTGGGCGAATGGAAGACCTGGAACTCGCGTCTATGGCTGCTCTGCCTTCTGGTGCTGTTCTCGAGCGTCGTGAGCTCGCTCATGTATTTCTTCGTGCCCATCGATGCCTTCCTGGGCGGAGCTAATCTGCCGATGGTGGTGCTCATCACGGTCTTCGGATCACTGCCAGCGCTCTTCGGATACCGGCTGGGCCGCCTTGCGGACGAGAGCGATAAATACCGTCTGATCGCGCTCGGTTTAGCGGGTGTTGGGGCCGTCGGGCTCGGGCTCGCAGTCCTTCCATATTATTGGTTCAAGCTGGTGGCGATGCTGTTCCTCGGCGTCATCCTGGAACTTTTTTATGTAGCCCAGAGCAGTCTGGTGACGACGCTCGGGCCGGAAGAGACATATGGCGAACGGGGCAGCGCTTTTGAAGCGGTCACGGTCCTCGGAGATCTGGTGGCGCCGCTCATTCTCGGAATATCACTCGATCTTTTCGGATTCGGGACCGTGGCGCTCATCATAGCTGTGGTCTCCATAATTCTCGGGCTCATATACAGGACGGTCAGGACCAGGAAGTAGGGCATTGTTGGTACTGCAGGAATTTATCAAAATTTTAATCTTTTTTGATACGGATTTTATCTGCGACTGATAGGGTGAGGAGATGCAAGTCATATTGATGAATGATGTCAGGGAATTTTTAAAGACCAAAGAAAAATTTGTGCGTGTCCGCGCGATTAAATACCTTGCTCTTCTGGAAGATCAAGGACATATGCTGCGCATGCCGTACAGTCGAAATATCTTACCAGGCATATTTGAACTCCGAGTTACCGGTAAGAATAATCTTAGGTTAGTCTATACTTTTCGAGATGGCGCCGCTCTTGTCTTCTATGGATTCGCGAAGAAAACAGAGGAAATCAGCCTGAAAGACATCCGTCTTATAAGCGCGATATTCGAGAGCTTGCAATTATGACTTATAAATCATACACTTAACACCATGAAATATATTGATTACAAGGAACTACACAAGGAATGGATGAAGGATCCGGAATATCGGAGGGAGTACGATGCACTGGAAGTCGAATTCGAGATCATCCGCGCTATCTTGCGCAAACGCGCTGAGACGGACATGACGCAGGCGGAATTGGCGAAGAAGATGCATAGCGACCAGGCTACGATCTCACGCCTGGAAGCGGGGACTTACAACCCATCGATCAAATTCTTAAAACGGCTCGCCAAAGCTCTCGACGTGAAGTTGAAAGTGACTTTTGCGTGAGGTTCTCCTTTAGGTCTTGTCCCGGCTCAAATCATTGACTTTTTCACTCATATAATATATAGTATCGGCATAGAAACCTCTCTCATCGATCGTCTCTCACCAGGCCGTTGTTGGGAAAATAACCAATAACAGAGCCATAGGCTCTCAAATCAATATGCATCAGAATCATTCAAAGGGTCCGGCCCATTCAGGCCAGCCCAAACCGTTCCATTCCCATGCCCGTCCCAAATATAGCGGACCGGCGCGTTCTTCTGGCGGTTACCAAGGCAGTCATCCTAAGGACCGTGCGGCTCGCACCGGCGGCGGCTTTCGCGGACATGGCGGCGGTCGCAGCGCAGGCGCCAGAAGCGGCGGCAATCGCAGGAATTTCGGCGGCGGCGCGTATATCAATCCGGAACGCTTCATAAACAAGAATCCGGTCTCGGAAGCCAAGCCGGTCCACTACGTTCCGGAGCATAACTTCGTGGATTTCGCCATCGACAACCGCCTCAAGACCAACATTTCGGCCAAGAACTATTACGTTCCGACCCCGATCCAGGACAAGGCGATCCCGCTCATCCTCGCAGGCTCTGACATCGTCGGCATCGCCAACACCGGCACCGGCAAGACGGCGGCCTTCCTCGTCCCGCTCATCAACAAGGTCCTGCTCAATCCGAACGACAAGATCCTCATCATGGTCCCGACCCGCGAGCTCGCCCAGCAGATCGAAGTGGAGTTCAAGGGCTTCGCCAATCACATGAACATGCGCGCCACCTGCGTGGTCGGCGGCGCTTCCATCGTGAACCAGATGCGCGAGCTCAACCGCAATCCGCAGTTCCTCATCGGAACCCCGGGCCGCCTCAAGGACCTCCTCGAGCGCCGCGCCATCAACCTCGCCCAGTATTCGACCGTCGTCCTCGACGAGGCCGACCGCATGCTGGATATGGGATTCATCGGCGACGTGAAGATGATGCTGGCCAAGATGTCCCCGAAGCGCCACACGCTCTTCTTCTCGGCGACGATGTCGCGCGAGATCGAGACGCTCATCCATCAGTTCCTCAAGAATCCGGCCATGATCTCAGTCAAGACCGGCGACACCGCCAACACGATCGAACAGGACGTGGTCCGCGTTCCTTCCGGCAAGAACAAGTTCGACATCCTCTGCACGCTCCTGTCCGAGCCTGGCTTTGACAAGGTCCTCATTTTCGGCAAGACCAAGCACGGCGTCCAGCGCCTGGCTGAGCAGATCTCCCAGAAGGGATTCAAGGCGGAGTCCATCCACGGCAACAAGAGCCAGCCGCAGCGCCAGAAGGCTCTCTCGCTCTTCAAGGAGCATCATCTCAAAGTCCTCGTCGCAACCGACGTGGCTGCGCGCGGGCTCGACATCGTGGGCGTCTCGCATGTCATCAACTATGACGTCCCAGCCACTTACGAAGATTATGTCCACCGCATCGGCCGTACGGGCCGCGGAGGCAAGAAGGGGAAGGCGCTCACGTTCGTCGGTTAATACTCATATTTACTGCTTTGAAATGAGTAAACGGCCCTCGGCTGTTTACTCATTTTGGTTTTAGGTTTACTATTAGAATCTATGTCCAAACACCATCCTGAATATCCTGAGGTCACTATCTTTGATGTGCTCAAAGAGTATTTCCGAGTGGCCAAAAATCATGTCCCAACAATAGTTCTTGCCACTCTCTCAATTATGCTCTCCATTGTCGCAGGAAGCATCATAGTACCTATTTTTTACAAACGTCTTTTTGATGGCCTTTCTAACGCACAGCAACCTTCATTGGAAACCTCCGGTCTCATTCATACAATTTTTATCATTCTGCTCTTGAATGCTACAGCCTGGTTTTTTTATCGCATGAATTCGATCTGCGTCTCCTATTACCAATCGAAGACCATGAACAAACTGCGTCAGAACAGCTATGAATATGTCATCGGCCACTCGTATTCATTTTTCAGCAATACATTCAGCGGCTCTTTGGTCCAACGCATCAATCGCTTCATGCGCTCTTTTGAGCGTGTGACCGATCGCCTCTTTGGCGAGGTCATTCCGATCATCACTCGCATCATCGGTATAAGCATCGTGCTTTGGTATACAAATCCGATATTCACGGCAGCTATACTCGTCTGGATGCTTGTATTCTTGGGCTTGTCGGTCTTCTTCACTCGCTGGAAGTTGCCATACGACATACGCGCAGCAGAAGTAGAGACCCGCGCTACGGGCGTGCTGGCCGATAGCCTCTCGAATCACACGACCATTCAGGTCTTCAATCGCTACTCGCATGAGGCGGCCTTGTTTGGCGAAGTCAATGACACTCATACGTCAGCCATGCATAAGAAATGGCAGGTAGCCAACCTTATCGATGCGCTCCAGGCGCTTCTCAATGTAGGCCTCGAATTTCTGATCTTCTATGTTGCTATCCATTATTGGGGAGCGGGAGTCATCTCAGTGGGCACGTTCGTATTGATCCAGATATATATCATCGGGCTCATGAATAGTTTCTGGGGATGGAGCCGCATTCTCCGCGATCTGTATGAGGCATTTGCTGATGCCAAGGAGATGGTCGAGATTATCAAGTTCGCTCATGGCATCCAAGATGCGCCCGACGCTAAGCCCTTGGCGGTAAGTAAGGGAGAGATCGGTCTAAAAAACGTCGGATTCTATTTCAACGAGAAAACAAGCGTCCTTAATGGCATTTCTTTAGATATCAATCCGGCAGAACGAGTTGCGCTCATCGGTCCGTCCGGCGCCGGCAAATCGACGCTGGTGCGCTTGCTTCTGCGTTTCTACGATCTCCGGTCAGGTTCCATCCTTATTGACGGGCAGGATATTGCCAAAGTCACGCAGGGAAGCCTGCGCGAGAACATCTCATTCGTGCCGCAGGATCCGATCCTGTTCCACCGCTCGCTCAAGGACAACATCAAATACGGCAAGACTGATGCGACGGATGAACAGGTCATCGAGGCTGCCAAGCTCGCGTACTGTCACGAATTCATCAGTGGCTTTCCGCAGGGATACGATACCTTTGTGGGCGAGCGCGGCGTGAAGCTCTCAGGCGGCGAACGTCAGCGTGTTGCCATAGCTCGCGCTATTCTCAAGAATGCACCTATACTCATTCTCGATGAGGCGACTTCGAGCTTGGACTCGCATTCGGAAGTCCTGATCCAGGATGCTTTGGAGAATCTCATGAAGGGCAAGACGGTCATCGTCATCGCTCACCGCCTTTCGACGATCCGCAAAATGAACCGTATCATTGTGCTCGACCATGGCCAGATCACGGAGCAGGGGACGCATGATGAATTACTCGAGAAGAAAGGCTTGTATGCAAAACTGTGGTCTTTGCAATCGCATGGGTTCATAAAGGAAGAGGCGGAAGAAGAGGCTAAGTAATCGCAACAGATAAGGAAAAGGCCGCTCACTCGATAAGTACGGGCGGTTTTTTGCAGCTGCCCCTCCCACTAGTAAAAACAGAAAATCGGAGATATTTTTCATTCACACATTTTGATTTGCATGATCTAATCAACGACTCTATAGAGCCATATTTATTCATCATTACACAACAAATTAGACCATTCCTGTCAATGAAAAATATCTCCAGTTTTGTGCTTTGACGCTGAGGTGCATTTAGACCTTCAAAAACGCATGCCGGGTCTTCTTATGAGTATGCGATTTGTGTGGAAATGTTCATTTTATTCCATTCGTCATATATACTATATCCCTATGTCCGCAATCGTTTCCATCAAAGATCTGAAGAAAGTATTCGGCAAAGGGGATACCGCTGTGACCGCAGTCGGCGGCCTTACGTTTGATATACAGGAGGGCAGCATCACCGGTCTCCTCGGACCCAACGGCGCAGGCAAGACCACGACCATACAGATGATCCTCGACCTCATCACGCCGACATCCGGCAGCATCAGCATCTTCGGCCTGGATATGAAGCACCACCGCGAAGAGATCCTGAACAGGGTCAACTTCTCTTCGCCGTATGTCTCGCTGCCGAGCAATCTCAAAGTCTGGGAGAATCTGTATACGTTCGCGCGCCTCTACGGCGTGAAAGATATCAAGGGCAAAGTGGATGAGCTCGCCGACTTCTTCGCCATTCGTGACCTGCTGCCGCGGAAAACTTCCTCACTGTCAACTGGTCAACTTACGCGGCTCAATATGACCAAAGCACTCCTTAATGATCCGAAACTCCTCCTTCTCGACGAGCCGACTGCCTCGCTCGACCCTGATATCGCTGATCGGACACGCAAACTATTTCTCAAGATCAAGAAGGAGCGCGGCATCACCATGCTCTATACCACGCACAACATGGAGGAGGTCGAAGAGATCTGCGACCGCGTCATCTTCATCACCAAAGGCGTAGTCCAGGATGACGGCACGCCGAGGGAGCTCGTCACCAAGTACGGCAGGAGGGATTTGAATGAGGTCTTCCTGCATATCGCCCGTGAAGGTTCGATGAGTTCCTAATTCGTGGTATTCGTGCAATTCGTGGATCCGTGTCATGCATTTTTATGAAATTCCACCGCATCAAAGCTCTGACCATCCGCCAGCTCTACCTCTATCCGAGGAATTTTCCGCGCCTCATGGACGTATTCTTCTGGCCGATCCTGGAACTCCTGGTCTGGGGATTCCTGTCTGTCTATCTTGAGAAACTCAATCTGGGCAACGTGAACATCGCCAGCGTCCTTCTCGGCGCGATGATCTTTTGGGAATTGTTCAACCGCTCGCAGAATGCCGTGACCATCGCATTTCTGGAAGACGTCTGGGAAAAGAATCTGCTCAATATCTTCGTGACGCCGCTCAAGGTATCCGAGTTCATGATGTCGACAGTCCTTCTGGGCCTGGTTCGCATCGTCACGCAAGGCATCGTGCTGGCCGTCGCGGCTCTGCTCCTCTATCATTTCAATATCTTCCAATTCGGATTGTATACGATCCCGTTCATCCTTTCGCTCTTGCTCTTCGGTTGGATCGTCGGGCTCTTCGCGGTCGCGGTCATCCTCCGCTTCGGGACGACGGCGCAGGTGTTGGCCTTCGGCGTGATCTTCATGGTCCAGCCATTCAGCGCGGTATTTTATCCGGTCTCGGCTCTGCCGCAGGTCATGCAATGGATCTCGTACCTGCTGCCCTCGACCTATGTCTTCGAAGGCATGCGCTCGATCATCGCGACAGGGACCGTCCCGGGAATGACCTTGCTGCTCTCCTTCGCCATCAACGCCGTCTATCTCGTCTTCGTCTTCTGGTTCTTCAACCTCATGTTCAAAAAGGTGAAGGAGAAGGGGTTGCTGTTGAAATTGGATCAGTAAACAAATAAGAAAAAGCACGCATTCTCATAAGTGAAGGATCGTGCCCAGTAAGGCGGGTCGAAGAAGGCCATGGTCTAGGACACGCATGACAAAGATGAAAACGTAGATATTTTTCATTGACAGGTTTCGTGTAATTTGTTGTGTAATGAGGAAAAAATATGGCTCTATTAAGTCGTTGATTAGATCACACAAATTAAAATGTGTGAATGAAAAATATCTCCGTTTTTACCAATCTAGATGTGTCGGGAGGAGCAAAAATCGGCCAGCTTTTCTTATGAGAATGCGATCCTATTTTTCCTAGGTCTTACAATCCAAGTTCTCCCAGAAACTCCGCGAGCTCCTCATCTGCGATCTTGCGGAAGGTGCTCGGCGCGAGCGAGCCGATCTCTACATTCATGATGCGCGTGCGCTTGACGCTCTCGACTTCGGCGAAGAACATGGCGCATATCTGGCGCACATGGCTGCCGTTGTCGCTGGTGCGCAGACTGAACAGATTCGGTCCGCGCAGATTGATGGTGGACATGATGGGCGCGGCATCGCCGATCTTCACGCCGGCCTCTACTTTTTCCTTGAAGTTCGGGCGCAGGGGATTCTTGGTGCGGATGACGTACTCCTTCATATGCGGGTGCGCCGGATTCTGCATGCGCTCGATCAAGCGGCGGTCGTTGGTGAGGATGACCAGGCCCTCGGAGTGGCTGTCGAGGCCTGAGAGCGGGAAGATGTCCTTCTCGGCGGTGCCTGCCCCGAATGTCGTGTTCTGCATGATGCCGGTGCCTTTGAGGGTGCGGTCGGCGGTCATGCCGCGCGGCTTGTTGTATGCAAAATAGAGGTAGCGGTCAGGCTTGGCGCGGTGGCGGACTTCGACGGCGTCGCCTTTTTCGACTTTGTCGCCGAGGATGGCCATGCGGCCGTTGATGGTCACTGAACCCTTTTCGATGAGCTGATCAGCGCCGCGACGGGTGGCGAAGCCTTGCTGGGCGAGATACTTGTTGAGGCGCATGGGGAACTCGTCGGGGCCTTTCTTGGGTATCGGCGATGGGCCGGGAGCTTTCTTCACGGGCTTGGCTGAAAAAGCTTTCTTCTCGGAAAGCTTCTTCATGAAGGGTCGGCGGTCTTTGTGCTGGAAAGCCATAGAAATAGACTCTAACACATTGCGACCCAAGAGTATACATCTGTCCAGTCTGGTTCGCGGCTCTCGGTCATGCCGGTGGCTAGGCATCATTTTGAGAAGATCGTGAAGATGGGGAATAAAAAAAGCGGTCCGATGGACATCGGACCGCTTGCAGCCGTGTGTATTGAGGTTTCTGACTTAAACGAATTTGAGCTCACCACCGATCCAGATGCTGCGGATGGTTTTGCCTGAGGACATAACGGTCTTATGCACCACTGGGCGTTCTGGCGTTAGGTATTGCTCAGCGCGCGTAGGGGAGCTTTGCCAGGAGCTGCTTGCTTGATTTTCGGGCGGTGGGAACTGGTTCGGGTTGGCGGCCCTGATACGCTGTTTCTTAGCATACGCGCTTTTGCCCGAAGGATTGCGCATTTGGCTCTCCCGCTTCGATTGATGTTGGGCTAATTCGGCATGTCTTCGGGCCTCACGGTTCTTTCTGCTCATAAGGGACTTTTCCTTCCTTGGTTGGTTTATGCAAAAAGGTAGCAGAAAGAGCTTCTGCAATCAAGGTCGCCTTGGATATCTGCCCCTTAGGCGATCTTCGTCGTGCAGAACGCGCACCTCGTGGCTGCGAGCGGAATCTCACTCAAGCATTCAGGACACTTCTTTGTAGTCGGATCGACAGGCTTCGTCTGACGTTTTGACCTGTTGACCAGATGATTGATAGGAAGCACCACGAAGAAATAGACCGTGCTCGCGACGATGAGGAACGAGATGAGGTTATTCAAAAGATCGCCATAGCGGAAGATGCTGCCGTGGATAGTGAAGGTGAGATTCGAAAAGTCCGGTGTTTTGACGATGGCGCCGATGAAGGGAGTGAGCAGATCCTTCACCAAGGAGTTGACGACACCGGTGAAAGCCGCACCTACCACCAAGCCCACCGCCAGATCAACAACATTTCCTCGAAGGACGAACTGTTTGAAATCTTTGAACACGGGATGATGGTAGCATTTTTATGACAAAAAATCGCCCCGATGATGTCTCGGGGCGATACGATGACGCGATGCTGATTCAGATCGAGGCGTTCCTGAGACCAAGTATCGTCTCCCGCAGGCTGTATGAGCGCTTGAAGATATTCACAGGATCTTTTCTCGGCCGTCTGTGGTCGCCCGTCGATTCTCCTTCTGTTCTGACTCGGCTGACCACGTGGTCTGCGTGGTAGGCTTCATAAAACCGGATGATCTCCGTTTCCAGCATCTCGATCGGTCCGCCATTATTGCCTCTCGTCATGGAACCGGGGACGTATCGGTTGACTTTCCATTTGGACGGAATGCCGAGAGCGCGCCCTAGGATTTTGAAAGAGACATCTCCATCCTTGAAGCTCATTCCTCGAAATACCTTGGTCTGTGATGCGTTAGGAGACTCTGCTTTGTGAACCATATGTGATGTGTCCTTGCTGTGTTGTTTTGTGTGTGGATGCCCGCGCATATGCGCTCGGCAAAATGTTCTGTGACTACAGTGGAAGATAGTATCACACTAAATCGTTCCTGTCGATCCCTTCAGCAACAGCAAAAAATAGCAGCCTTTGGTTATAGCGCGCGCCGGCAGAATATCTGTCGGCGTTTTTTTATTACTGAACCCAAATAAATAGAAAAACCCGATCGTGAGATCGGGTCGCCTGAATGATTGAAGAGTCAGGGCTTGTGCGGATTATTACGAACCGTATTTTTCCAGCCATATGGAGGGACATACCCAGCGGTAATTCCCCGACTTCCGAGCGCGATCAAAACAAGGTTTCAGTCCCTGTTCCGGATTATCAATGAAGCCGAATGCTAGGGCGCCCCGGAACAGGCATCCTAAATGGAGCTTGGCTCTGCATGCCTCATCTTTGAATGCATTATCTTCGCAGAGCAGGATCAACTGAGCCATCTCCTTCATGACCGTGAGATACCGGTCCTTGAGCTCAGCTTCATCTTTCGGGAAATCAGAGGCTTTCATCGGTGAAAGCATGAAGAGCCAGAAGATGGAGCGTTTGAACTCATACCCGTGGCTGTAAGAGAATTCCGGCAGGAACTCGTCCACTAAGAAGAAGCAGACGGACAATACAAGGAATCCTGCAAGGAACGTCCAGTGAGGGATCGATCCGACCCTGAGGCCGAAGAATCCGTTCACGTACAGACCGAGACAAGCCAGGCCGAGCACTGCAGTGATGGCTCGGAGAGGACCGCGGAACGTCTTGGTGACTTTCTTGCGCGTCAGTGGATTGTAGCCGTTGGCCTTCTTCCACAGATAGGGGAGGTACGCAGGCAGCATGCCAGCTTCGAGCATGTCGAACGCGTTCACGTCGCGCTTGTCTGTTCCGATCATTTCGTACGGTTGATGTAGCTGTAACATAGTAATGACTTTCAATGTGCGGTGCGGTATTTTTGCAGAGGTAAGGGACTTTCCAGTCCGTCCGTATGGGATTCCAGCCCCAAGGGACATATCTCTTGTCTGCGGATCGATGAGCACCTGTCATCTATCTGATACAATTATACTATATATTAACGATATAGTCAATATTCAGGTATTCATTAAAATACGGCCTATAGTAAGTAGCTTTCAGGCTTGAAATCGCGTATTGTGTATCTTCCATGGCTCATACCTCCAAAAACGCCAAACCGTCGTTCTCAGGCGATACCATCATCCGTTTCGATGAGGTCTCCTTCGAATGGGGCCACAACAAGCCCATCCTCGATGAGGTCAGCTTCACTGTGCGCCGCGGCACTAAGATCACGCTCATGGGCCAGAACGGTGCCGGCAAGACCACTATCTTCGGCCTCATTCTGGGCGATTACAAGAATGAATCTGGCGAGGTCCATCTCACCAACGGCGCGACTATCGCGACTGCTAGGCAAGTCATTCCGCGTCCCGACCTTGAGCTCACGGTGAGGGAATTTTTTGCAAAGTCTTTTAAAGAAAAAATTTATGATCTGGATCCGCGGATAGATGCGATCTTGGAAGTGGTCAATTTGAAGGCGGCTGGCGGTGCGTCGGCGAGCGGCGCGGCAAAAACCAGCAAGGGCGGGGGCGACACATCAAAAGTCGATTCTGGCAAAAACAGCAAAAGTGACGAAAATTTTCGTCACTTTGACTTAAAAGACCGTCTGGTCAAGACCTTTTCCGGCGGCCAGCAGGCGCGCCTGCTTCTCGCTTCGGCCTTGATTCAGGATCCGGACATCTTGCTTCTCGACGAGCCGACGAACAATCTCGACAAGGCCGGCATCGAACATCTGACGCAGTTCCTGATCAATTACCAGAAGACCTGCCTGGTGATCTCGCACGACGCTGAGTTCCTGAATTCATTCACGCACGGCGTCTTGTATCTGGATGTGCACACGCGCAAAGTCGAGCAGTATGTCGGCGACTATAAGGACGTGGTGGAGGAGATCTCGCGCCGCATCGAGAAGGAGAACATGGACAACGCCCGCCGTCAGAAGGAGATCGAGGCCAAGAAGTACCAGGCCGGCGTTTTCGCCCAGAAGGGCGGCCAGATGCGCCTCGTGGCCAAGCGCATGCGCGAGAAGGCCGAGGAGCTCGAGGATGAGATCGTGGATGTGCGCAAGGAGGATCGCACCATCAAGCAGTTCACTATCCCGGCGCAGACTGACATCATCGGCGATGTCATCGCTATCTCGTCATACAGCATCCTTTCGCAGAAGACCCACAAGCCGGTGACGCGCGAGTGCAATATCAAGCTGCGCCGCAAGCAGCACTTACTTTTATCTGGACCTAATGGGATCGGTAAGAGCACATTATTGGAGAAGATAATGGCGAGTGAAGCAGGAAGCAGGGAGAAAGGAGGTGCGATTCTTCCTGCTTCATCCTCCATACTCCTTGCTCCTTCTGTGCGCGTCGGCTACTACCGCCAGGATTTCTCTATGATGGATTTTAATGACACGGTGTATCAGTCGTTGGAGAAGATCATCCGCTCCGTCGAGGGCCGCCTGATCGAAACCGAGCTGCGCGCTGTCGCTGCGAGCTTCCTCATCGGCGCTGACGCTATTCATACCAAGATCGGTTCGCTCTCTGAAGGACAGAAGGGTCTGGTCGCCTTCGCACGTTTGGTTCTGCAGAAGCCGGGGCTTTTGATATTGGATGAACCTACGAACCATATAAACTTCCGCCACCTTCCTGTTATCGCCAAGGCGCTGGATGCCTATGAGGGAGCTATGATATTGGTGTCACACGTGCCGGAGTTTGTGAAGCAGGTGAGGGTGGATGAGGTGCTAGAGATGGGGAGATAAAAGGTATATACTTGCCTCACTAACATTTATTCTTATGAAATTGCAGAAAAGTAAGTTAGCTGAAAAGAAAAAAGATCTTCTGGATAGACTTAGAAGTAAGACAAAAAAAGATTATTTCAAAAGATATCTCGGTGGACCTTTGCGTTATGCGGGCGGTAAGACATTAGCAGTTGGGCACATAATAAACCTTTTGCCAGATAACATAAAAAGGGTAATTTCCCCATTCGTGGGAGGTGCTTCTGTTGAGATTGCCATGTCGAAAGAGCTAGGTCTAGAAGTTATTGGATTTGATATTTTCGATATCCTCACTAACTATTGGCAATATCAAATAAATGAACCAGAAAAGTTATCTAAGAAACTAAAGAAATTTAAGCCTACAAGAGAAGAATATACAAGAGTAAGAAACATTCTAAAGAAACACTGGAGAGGTGAAAAAAAACTCAAGGGTCTTGATCTGGCAGCCGTCTATTATTTTAATCACAACACTTCATACGGTCCTCACTTTCTGGGTTCACAGTCCAGTGTTTATTTGCAGGAAAAGAGATATAAGGTAATGGTTGAAAAAGTTAAGAATTTCAATCCTAAAAATCTAAAAGTTTTTTGTGAGTCTTTCGAGAAAGTAATACCAAAATTCAAGAACGATTTTCTCTACTGTGATCCACCATATTACTTAAATGGTGATAGTAAAATGTTTATTGGGATGTATCCACACAGAAATTTTCCTATACATCACAAAAACTTTGATCATGAAAAACTTAGGGACTTACTGAAGGCACATAAGGGAGGATTTATATTGTCTTACAACGATTGTTCAACAATCAGAGAGTGGTATAAAGACTTTGACATGATAGCTCCTTCATGGCAATATACCTTCAGTCAAGGAGATACTAGAATTGGTGAAAATCGTCTGAAGAATAATAATGGGAATTATGTCAAAAAATCTCACGAACTATTAATATGGAAACTCCCCCAGTAGAGAGAAGAAGGAGGGCACTTTCTAGTGCTGATGCGAGGCATGTGCGTCAAAAGGGATATGATGACGCTCTGGAGTTTGCAGTTGCTATCGGAATCTCAAGTGACTATACAAATAATCTACAAGCTAAGAAAGATGTCGTTGATCTATCTGGAGACACTCACTCACTGAAAGGTGGAGAAAAGAAATGGCAAGTATTTTTATATGGGAGAAATCGTTTTGATACCGATGATGCGTGGCATGTCATGGATGGTATTGGAGAGTTACTCGTTGCTTGCATAGATGCATTTCCTTTAACGTACGTTGAATATCAAAATAATAAACTGGCCGCCAAAGAACGTCTTCGAATTCCGATGAGGGCACTGGCTGAGAAGCTGCAAGATAAGAGAAGGTTGCGTGCTTTCCTTAATAAATCAATTTTCAATAGTGGGGAGGTAGATTATCTTACGACTAAACATAAGGGTATCTTTGATGTATTTTTAAACAGGGATGTAGTGGATGTTTTGAGCGATAATCTGGAAGTAACAAACTCTCGTGCGATCAGTGTTGGTAATGTTCCGGATCAAAAAGTTATTTTTAGATATAAGGGAATAAACCTTGCGGAGCTCGAAATGAGGAATGATAGTGAGGTCCATTATCGAGAAATCAGATTTAATATGATTAAACCCAAAGTCATGTCTCTTCTCTTTGAGAAAATTTCTATTGAGGGGATGTTTAGCGAAAAAATAGCAGTGAGAGGTAACGCATCAAAAAAATTTGGCCGCTGGAAGAAAAATGTTGGTTAGGGACTTTGGAATTGCGTCGAAATTAAAGAGATTACATAATAAAAAGGTGACGTTGGATATCTATAAATTGGAGTAAATAAAAACGCGCATAGATTCCTATACGCGCCTTTATTTAATTGTAGTTTTGGTGTTGATGAAGTTCATGGTTAGTTATCGGACGACGCTCCCGACACTACTTCTTCGCCATGAAATCAACCTCCACCTTCTCCTTGACAGACTTGTGGCCTTCGAACGCGACTGGGCCCTTCTTGGTATGAAAGGAGATGATTGCGGGTTCGTTCACCACCTTTTCAGCCTCGAAACGTACATGATGTTTCTTTGACATTGTGATTGGTCTTTATGTTTATGTCAGGGACTACTCTGATCAGCTCTATTTTACATACTTACAATAGTTCATGTCAAGTTTGTAAATTGGTAAAAGCCCTGCTACAATGCTCCCATGTCTACATGGATACAAAACAAGCGCAAATTATCAGGACTTTCCCAGGACGAGGCCGCCAAGAGCCTTGGCATCTCGCGCCCTACCTATATCAAGCTCGAACAGGGCGAGTCAAAACCTACGCCCCAGCAGAAGGCTATCCTGGCCAGCATTTTCAGCATGTCAGAAAAGTCTATCGATGAAAGTCTCACTGAAGGCAAGAAGATCCCTGACCGTGCCGAGATCAGGGAAGTCCCCCAGGAGAATGTGAAGAAGTTCAAGGAGGTCCTTCTCTATATCCTCGGTAAGGTAGGCAGCCGTCCGAACATCGGCCAGACAGCTCTGTATAAGCTTCTGTATTTCATCGACTTCGATTATTACGAGAAGTATGAGGAGCAGCTCATCGGTGCGACGTATATCAAGAATACCTTCGGTCCGACGCCGATCTCATTCGCCAAGATCGTCAGAGAGATGGAATCAGAAGGCACGCTTGTTCCGGTCAAGAGCAAATATTTCGAGCTCGATCAGACAAAATATGTTCCCGTCAAAGAGGCGGACGTATCTATCTTAAAAGGCCAGGAACTCAAGCATATAGACGAAGAGATCGAGCGCCTGGCTCACCTCAACGGTCGCCAGCTCTCTGATCTGTCGCATAAGGATACTCCGTGGTTCGTGGCCAAGGATAAAGGGATCATCGATTATGAGCACGTCTTCTATCGTCCAGAAGATACATCGGTACGGGAGTATGAAGCGCTTTGATCGCTTGCCAGAATTCGAGAAGGAATTGAAAAAGCTCGGGAACAAATACCCGAGCCTATCCGAAGACCTGGAGAAATTTCAGGTCATTCTCGGAGCATATCCTACGGGGATAGGGAAAAATTTTAAGATCATTCATTCTTCGGATACATTGAAAGTCGTGAAGGCCCGCCTTGCCTGCAAGAGCTTGCGGGACAGGTCTATCCGGGTCATATATGCCTATCATGGCGACGCAGTGACGTTTGTGTACATCGAGCTCTATTTCAAGGGCGACAAGGAAAATGAAGACTATGATAGGGTGAAGAAATATATAGAAGCCCAGATCCAGATGAAGAACAAGATAGTATGAACAAAGCCACATCAAAATTCAAAATATTTTTTCTTCAGAAAGAACCGATGACTACATCTGCGGCTTTTAAGTCTCTTCAAGATCACTTCCAATTCCTCGTCATCCTTATATTGTTTCTTCCTACGATTGCCAACGCTCTCTATGGAGGAAGCACGGCACAATTGGATGCTAACAAGCAGATGTTGACGTGGGGTGCAGTGATCGCCGTGCTCGTCGCTGACTACTTGCTCATGGAAATCCTCAAACATCGGCTGATATGGAGCGTGGGCAAATGGGTAGATCGGCTTGTTCTGCTAAATGTAGCCGCCTCCGCACCGGTATTCTATATAATGGCCGCTTATGGAAGCACAGAGATAAAGGGAGAAGCTGGCATCATCTTCTTTTTCAGTCTTCTACTGTTAATGTTCATGCCACTTGTAAATTTTATTTTATTGTTTGCCCATGGCATATTTTCAACAGGAAAGTGGTATATAAATTCTTTTAAAAATAATTAACATTTTTGCTATACTTTCCCCATGGATCCCGACGTATCTCAACCTGATATAGAGGTGCCAGAAGAACCTGCTCCTCCGCCACCGCCTCCCGACCCCGAACCAACAGAAATCTCGCCTGAACTGCCGCCACAGGAACCTTCTGTCACTGGCGATACCGAAGCTCCCGAACCTGTCTCTTCACCGGCCATCGCGACTCCGCCCCTGGCTGTGACTGATCCGATGGTCACGGCGACTCCATCTGTCATATCAAATCCTCCTGCACCCGCCTGGGACCCGCATTCTGCTGAGGAGATCAATTTTGTGAAGACGGTGCTCACCCCCAAAGCCATCGCCGCCCGCCAAGCCAAGGCCCGCAAGCGCATCGAACGTTTGATGGACCTGGCCCGGAAGAAGGGGGCGATAGACCGCAACGATGCGCGCCTGCTGCTCAAAGTCTCGCAGGCCACCGCTACCCGCTACCTGACCGAGCTCGTGCATGAAGGCCGCCTGGTCCGAAAGCATATCCTGAATGACAACGTGTATACGGTGAAGTGATATACTTCATACAAGCCTGCCAATCCGCACCCATTTACCAGAATTCACCCACACGAGGTGTTTTTTAATACCCGAACTATGAAAGGAAAACAATTAGTGCCTATCGAAACTGTTAGTCAGAAGATATTTATCATCCGTGGCGTTAAAGTCATGTTGGATGCTGATCTGGCAGAGCTATATCAGGTTCCCACGAAACGCCTTAACGAACAGGTAAAACGCAATCACTCCAGGTTTCCAGAAGACTTTATGTTCCAGCTTACAGAATCAGAGAGAGACGAGGTGGTCGCAAATTGCGACCACCTCTCGAAGCTCAAGTTTTCGTATAGTTTGCCATACGCCTTCACTGAGCACGGCGTCGCTATGCTCTCTGTCGTACTCAGAAGCCAGCGCGCCGTCGAAATGAGTGTCTTTATCGTACGTGCGTTCATCAAGCTGCGCGAGCTGCTGGCTTCGAACAAAGAATTGGCTCACAAGGTCGAAAGTATCGAAAGAGAGCAGAAGCTCCAGAATAAGCATATCAATGCGATCTATAAGATATTGGAGAAATTCATCGAAGAGCCGGTGAGGCCGAAGGAACGGATAGGGTTTAAAATAGACAAAGCTGTGAAATAAAAAAACCCGCGTTGCTGAACGCGAGTCTGATGGAACCTGATCGATTCAAGCCGTAGCCGGAACTGGAACGGAGGCTTCGACTTCTTTGGTCTCGGCGATCTCGAAGCGGCTCGTAACCAGGTTGACCAGCAATTTATTGCACATCTCGGTGACCTGCTCACGGGCTTTGGCTTCGCTCTCGGCATCGAGGCTCAAGATGAAGCATTGGCCCATCTGGATGCCCGTCACAGCATCGAACTTGAGGTTGTGGAGAGCCAGGGCGACTGGCTTTTCCTCAGGATTGAGGACATCGCGTCTGCGGAAGACGTGAACCGTGATCTTAAACTTCTTCATATATTTCCTTTCAATGTTCGTTGTTGATCCGAAGTCAGTCCCGCAGCGTCGCAGTCTCGAGCAGAAGCTTGATGCCGCGCACCATGGTGGCGACCGGCATGGTCGTCTTGCCTGTCTCGTAGAATGCGGCGCTGGGTTCAGGCACGCACTCGGGCGAGCAGGGCAGATGGATGAAGATCCAGGGGATGGACCAGTTCCAGGGGTGTTTTGAACGGCTTTTGTCCATCTGGTACATCAGATGGTTGCAGCAGAAGCTCCCGGGATCTCCGGTGACTTCTGCAGGGATCCCTTTCATGGCGCATGCCTGCAGGAAGACATGAGGTTTCCATGCCGTGAGGTCGAGGCAGAACCAGTGGCCATAGGGCTCACAAAGATCGATCTGAGTGCGGTTGAGCTCGGGCGGGCAATACTTCTCATTCTCGAGGCGGTTGACTGTCCGGTATTCGATGCAGAGGCTCTTCCGCCCTGAATCCATGCCGAGGCAGATGATGCCGTTAGCCATCAGGCGCCGGGCTTTTTCGAATACGCTCTCTGCCCGATCGAACCGGGGGATATCGGCCGGGAACATCTCGATGTCGACATGGTAGCCGCTCACGAGATTGCCGTCCATGGCGCGGGCGGCCAGCTCAGAGGAATTGGCCGGATACGAGCCGAATCGCTGGAAACAGGTGACAATGATCGTTTTCATTAGGGACTCCTTTCTCTGCTCGCAAGGTTACTCGGATTTCGGGGAATGGCAAGTGATATAATCCGCTCATGCCTTTCTACATCATTCGCCGCCGGATCCGCCGCATCGCGAGAAGGCGCCGCAAGGCCCGCAAAGCTCCTGATCGTCCCGACTATCTGGCTCGCAAGGAATCTGCGCGGCAATTGGCGGTCTCGCGCCTGGAATATTTTGCTAGTGAATATTCGAAGATCGATCCGTCATTCGCCGTTTCAATGAAATATAACCGTGTCGCCATTCGCAACCAGCGCGGACGCTGGGGAAGCTGTACCTCGCGCCGGAACCTCAATTTCAATTACCGTATCCTCGATCTCGCACCCGAGCTTCGTGATTACATCATCGTGCATGAGTTGTGCCACTTGAAGGAATTGCATCATGGAAAAGCGTTCTGGGATCTGGTGTCTCTCGCGATCCCCCAGGCGCGCGAGCTCAATCGGCAGGCGAGGAAGATGAGGATCGGGTAAAAAAAGCCGCGCATACTTGCGCGGCAGCAATGCATAAATAAAATATCATTCGTCGGTTATGGTCGGAGTGCCTTCGCTCATCGGCATCCGGATGGCGAGAGTCTTTTCCTTGTCGAGATAAATGGCGATCTCGTTTCCATCTGTTTCAGCCGTGATGTCATCGGGTATGAAAGACGCAATCTTGAGGTGGCTGTCGACTTTCATTCTTTTGCGGGTCCCGATGAAGAGGAAGAAGCGGATGTTCTGGGAGGATTTGGGATCTTCACGGTAGCATATGTCCTTGACGCGCCAACGCCTCGGATCTTTGCCGACCGTGATCTGCCTTCCGATGAAGTTTCCATTGAATTCCAGTGAATAATCAGGTTTGTCGCTCATAAGTTCTTTGCACAGTATGTCCCTCGAAGACGAAAAAATCAATATAGACGCTGGGGTATAATCTGCATATGCCCAAGCCCGCCTTCTGCGTCTACCTCCTCCTTTGTGCCGACGGCACCTTCTATTGCGGTTCCACCAACGACTTGGAAAAGCGCCTTCATTCGCATAATCATTTAAAATCCGGGGCGCATTATACGAAGATCCGCAGGCCGGTCATTTTGAAATATTCAGAGAAGTGCGGGACGTATGCCAAGGCGCGCGAGCGAGAGGGGGAGATAAAGAGGATGAATAGGGAGGAGAAGGCGCGGTTAATAGCTGCAAAATAAAATCCCCTCTGCAGATGCAGAGGGGAGGCGGGTGCGCAGTCAACCTTCAATGATCGGTGATGGCGGTTCTGACAAGGGGAGCCATACGCGGATCTTTTTGCCTTCGTCGATGCATAAGGCGATCTCCTTTCCGGACTCAGAGATCGTCCCTTCTTTGAGGCTGTCGATGCGGAATCTGACTATTCTGACCGGACATTCGCTATCAGGGCCGTTCTTCCTGCCGACAAAGGCGAAGTAATCGTAATTCTCGGGCTTTTTATCGCCGTCGATCATTTTGCTCGTAAGGCCTTTGATTTGCCAACGTTTTTTGTCTTCTCCGAAGGTTATCGGTGCCCCGATGATGGATGTTTCGTCGGGTCCCGGTGCCGGAGTAAAGGATATATTCAGTGTTAATTGCATTCGTACCTCCTGGAATGAGTATGCTACGAGCTATCAGAAAAATCAACCTTGTTATTTTTCAGTCGCAGCTGAATTTCCCGCCACCCAACCTGTCGTCCAGCACAACTGAAGGCTGTAGCCGCCCGACGGCCTGTCGATATCGAGCATATCGCCGACGACATACAGATTATCTATGAGGCGCGAGCGCATGGTCTTGAAATCGATCTCAGTGAGTGAGACTCCGCCGGAAGTGATGATGGCCTTATCTGTTCCGAGGAGCCCGGTCGGACGGATGCGCATGTCTTTGAGCACTTTCACGAGAAGAAGGCGCTCCTCTCGCGTGATGCTGTGGCAGAACGTGTCGCCATTGATGCCGGACTTTTCGATGACCGCCGGAACAAGCGGAGAGGGAATGATCTTGTCCAAGGCATTCTTGAATTTCTTGTTGCTTTCTTTTGTAAAAAGCTTCTGCAGAGCTTCGTTCAAAGTTCCGTAGTCGTGTGCTGGAAGGAGGTCGAGCGAGATCACGACTTCGCCGTATTTCAAAAGCTCGCCGATTTCGGAACTCATATTCAATATCGCCGGTCCTGACAATCCAAAGTGGGTAAAGAGAACCTTGCCTTTCTTCATACCGTTTTTCCCACCCTGTTTTTGGTCATTCTGGAAAAGGGTGATCTTGGCCTGAGGAAGCGAGAAGCCAGAAAGCTTCTTGACCCAGGCGTCCGAAACTTCGACCGGCACGAGCGAGGCCTGAGGTTCGGCGACTTGGTGCCCGATCTTCTTCAGCCAGGCGAAGCCATCTCCAGTAGAGCCTGTTTCTGGATGCGACTTGCCGCCGGTGGCGAGTACGAATGACTTGGCGAACAATGTTTCGCCGCCCTTAAGTTTGACGCCCTCGATGCGCCCAGCTCCTTTCTGGATGAACCCGGCGACTTCGGCATTCGAGCGCACGGTCACACCGCCGGCTTTGAGATAGCGGACCATGACATCCCAGACAGACTTGGCGGTATTGGAAAGAGGGAACATGCGCTTATCATTTTCCTCCTTGGTCGGCATCTGATTGCCGTGGAAGAAATCCAGAGACTCTTTGACGCTGTGTTGTGAGAAAGCCGAGAAGAGGAATTTGCCGCTGTCTTTGAATTTTGCCAGAAGGGCGCGGTCATCGAGTTCATTGTTGGTGACGTTGCAACGCCCGCCGCCAGTGATGAGGAGTTTCTTGCCGAGGCCGTCGTTCTTCTCGAGAAGCAGGACCTTGAGCCCGCGTTCAGCCGCGCGGCCAGCTGCCATCATGCCAGCGGGCCCGCCGCCGATGACGATGAGGTCCCAGGAAGTGTCAGGAACCGTTGAAGATGCTGGCTTTTCGGCGGTCTTTTTCATAGGGGCATAGTAGCATAGAAACTGAGCATTCCGGCTTTATTGTGAGAAAAAATGGCCTGTGCTAATGTCAGCCGCAGGTAGTAAAACTGAAATAAACAACGTATAGATCAGGAACCAGCACATGAAAAGAAAAAGAATCGGAAGTACAGCGTATGCCAAGGCAGGGGTCGATCTCAATGCCGGCGATATATTCAGCTCCTATGCAGGTCAGGTCTGCAGGGCATCTCATGACAATTCGCGCTTTGTTGAGGTGATCGACGCATCCAAAGGGCATTTCCGCGGACCGCGCGGTTGGCGTTATGTCAATCTTCCGGCCGGATATTTCGAAGTCGGCGCACCTGATGGCATCGGTACGGCAACGATCGTTATTTCGGCCGCCGGCGCTCATCGGACATCATCATCGCGCCTGCTTGGAATGACAGGCGGCGACGTCACTCGTTTCGGCGGGTTTCCACTCGTTTTCTTCAACATCCTTGAAGCCAGAACGCTCGACAAGCCAGACAGCAAGGTCTTTGCGGATTTCAAGAATATGATGGGCGGCCTCGGAGATTATGCCCGGGAACAGGGCTACGTTCTCATGGGTGGAGAGACTGCCGAGATGAGCCAGTGTGTCTCGAGCGAGATCGTCGGTCGTGCCGCAGCGGCGTTGCCTGCCTATAATTGGAGCGGCGTCATGCTCGGCGTCAATCATCCCGACAAGCTCATCACTGGAAATAATATCCAAGACGGTGATATCGTCATTGCGTTTTGGGACCTGCTGCGTTCGAATGGAGCCAGTCTCATGCGCAAATATCTGCGCGAGTGCTATGGCGCCGAGTGGTGGACAAATTCTGAAGCTCGGCATGTCGTGAATCAAATGGCGCGCCCAGCTGCCTTGTACGACAAGTTCCTGGCAGACATGAATGGCTGGTTCGATCCGGGCTTCGAAGCCAGGGTCAAGGTCAAGGCTATCGCTCACATCAGCGGCGGAGGGATCATTGGCAAGTTCGCCGAAGATATCCTTTTCCCCCGCGGTTTCTCGGCGATCCTCGATAATCTGCACGAACCGCCTGAGTTCATGCTGGAGTGCGTCAGGCATATGAAAATGCCCGATGAAGAAGCCTACAACGTGGTAAACGGCGGGCAAGGTCTTCTGGCGGTCGTATCTCCTGAGGACGCTCCGGTCTTTCAAGATAACGCTGAGAAGGCCGGTCTCTCTCCGCGGGCCGCCGGGCTTATCGGCAAGAAGAGCCGATCACCGAAACTGCTCATCAAATCGAAGTTCAGCGGCAAGACATTCACGGTCCGCTGATATCCGAATGTTTCTTAATCACAATGGCTTGCCCTCAAAGCAAGCCTTTTTATTTGATCGGGAACAGAAAAAGGAGTAGAAAGGCGCGCTTGACTTTTGCTTTAAAAAGGACTATAATGGCATCGTAGGGTTGAGTGATCAGTGGTTCTTTTACAGGTTCGAGGTCCAGCGATCTTTCGCTCTTTTCCTCGTCCTATTTCCACTTTCGCTCTGTTTGCTCTTTCTCTCGTTCGCAGGCTCACAACATTCGTTGTGAGCCTTTCCATTTATATGAATAAAGGGTGTACAATCTGCGCATGACCCAGCGCGACGCTCTGAACATACTGAAGACGGGTGCGAATGTCTTCTTGACCGGACCGGCAGGAAGCGGCAAGACGTACGTGCTCAATGAATACATCAAGTACCTGAAGGAGCACGACATCGCGATCGGCATCACGGCATCGACCGGCATCGCGGCGACGCACATGGGCGGCGTTACGATCCATTCCTGGTCAGGCATGGGCATCAAGGACGACATCACCGACTACGACCTTCAGGTGATGTCCGACAAGAGCCAGCTCATCCGCCGCTTCAACGAGACGGCCGTCCTCATCATCGACGAGGTCTCGATGCTCCACCACTTCCGCCTGGACAATCTCGATAAGATCGCGCGGTTCATCCGCAAGAATGATGCGCCCTTCGGCGGGCTTCAGCTGGTGCTGTGCGGCGATTTCTTCCAGCTTCCGCCTGTTTCAAAATATGGAGCGGCCGAAACACATTTCATTTACAGGTCTGAAGCATGGCGTGACGGCAAACTGACTGTCTGTTATTTACATGAAAACTTCCGCCAGTTGAATGATTCGATCATCCATATTTTGAATGATATCCGCGCCGGCGAAGTCTCGGAAGAATCCCATGAAAAGTTAAGGAGCCGACATTTCGTGCCTTCGGATGAGCCGGTGGCTACGATGGATTCAGAGGAAGCGCTTGTTGAGCCGACGAGGCTCTTTACGCATAACGTCGATGTCGACTCGGTCAACGATACGGCGCTTTCAAGGGTCGACGAGATGGAATTCACCTATGAGATGAATTCGAAGGGTAAGAAGCCGTTGGTGGAGGCTCTGAAAAAATCCTGTCTTGCACCTGAAGTCCTGCGCCTGCGCAAAGGCGCGCGCGTCATGTGCGTCAAGAATAATTTCGAGCAGGGCTATGTGAACGGCACGCTGGGCGTGGTCGTCTCGTGCGGATATGGCATCGATCCGGTCATCCATACGGCGCCGACGCCGGATTTTCCTGATGGCCGCCGCGTGACCATCGAGCCGGCTTCATGGACCATCGAGGATGACGGGAAAGTCTTGGCGGAGATCAGCCAGTATCCGTTGCGCCTGGCCTGGGCCATCACGGTTCACAAGAGCCAGGGCATGAGCTTGGACGCGATCGAAGTGGACCTGTCGAAGTCGTTCGAGCCGGGCATGGGCTATGTCGCGCTCTCCCGCGTGCGCACGCTGAAAGGCCTGCGCATCCTGGGCATGAATGAGCGTGCGCTCATGGTCCATCCGGGCGTGCTCGAATATGATCGGCATTTGCGAGATTTGTCAGCCAAGGCGGAGGCGGTTCTGGCCGGAACAGACGAGAAGGAACTTGTTCATGCACAAGAAGAGTTTCTAGCTAAAGTCGCGCCGCTTCATTCGATGCGGAATGGAAAAAGGAACAAGAAAGGGTCGAAAGTTTCGACGTTTGCGAAAACCGCTTCATTGATCAAAAAGGGAAAACTGTTGAAAGAGATCGCTGTCGAGCGCGATATGACTGCCGAGACGGTCATTTCACATATTGAGAAACTCATCGAGGACGGCCCTGATGCAGGCGGTCTTGAATTGAAGGACATCGCGCATTTCAAATATGAAATATCGCCGCAGCACATGCCGAAGATCGAGGCGGCGCTCGAAGAAGTCGATATGAAGCAGGAAGATGGCAGGCCGCCGCTTCTTTCACCAGTGAAAAATAAAGTGGGGCCCAATATCTCATTCAAGGATATCCGGCTGGCGCGGGTTCTGCTCGGATACATTCAGCGCAAAATGAGTCTTTGATCGCCGAATCTGTTATACTGTCTTTCTTATCAAAGGTTATTTAATGAATGATTCGGACACAGAGCCGGATCGAAACACCAATGAACGTACTTTTCCTGATCGGGCGCGTCATCTTCTCGCTGTACTGGCTTAAAAGCGCGTATGGCCAACTTATCTCCCGCAGGAAGGGTATGATCGCCTACGCAGGTTCAAAGGGCGTGCCGCTTCCATCAATCGCGATCTTCTGCACCGGCATACTCCTTCTTATCGGAGGCCTGTCGATGCTCACCGGTTTCTGGCCGCATGTCGGACTCATCGCGCTCGCGATCTTCCTCGTCGGCGTGACTCCGAAGATGCATGATTTCTGGAAAGAGACCGATCCGTCAGCGCGCATGAATTCCAATATAAATTTCTGGAAGAATGTCACGCTCTTTGGCGCGATACTCATGATGGCGATCATCGCGCTCCCGTGGCCGTTCTCGTTGTAACTTGTGACTATTTTATATCGCTTCTGAGTATCACCGCCTTCTGCTCGCCGAATGAGCCTGGCGCGACAGCGTACTTGGGGAAGTAGAAGGTGATGGCGTTGTCGGTGAACGTGAAGTTGGCGAAGTTCTCGTCCAACGGAGCCGTGCCTTCGTCGAGCATCTGGTCAGAGACATTCCCTTGAGATGCTGATGCGAGCGAGCTTCGGAGCTGTTGGCGAACGATCGAAGATATCTTCTGGAGCGGCTTCTGGACATTGGGGAAGAGGTCTTCGAGGGTGATAGGCGTTCCGGAAGCGACGTCATAATTGAATGTCTGGACTTCCTGATTCTCGTTGGCGCCGCCGCTGTATGAGTCATAACGGATGATGAAGCTTATGTAGCGATCGCTTATCTGCGCCTGCTGCCAGGTGGCGTTGAATGAATATGAGCTGGATGCGATCTCGTCATGCGTTCCGCCGGTCGCAAAGCGCGCCGCCATATTCTCTTTGACGGTCTCCCTGAAATCGGCGAGACGGCTCATGGTCGAGGAAGCGATGGCTTCATCGGCGCTCGGCGGGAGCGATGTGAACTGAGGATACTCGATGCTGACTTGCGGCGTATCCGAGGCATTCTCGTGAATGGACACGACTGAGAGGGTGCTCACAGTGCTGCCTGTGGGCGACGTTGTGACTGCTGGCGTAGTCGTCACGGTCGTCGAATGTTTGGTGAGCCCATAGCCGATGACGATGGCGGCTATGACGATCAGGATGACGACTAAGATCTTATATTCTTTGGTGTTCATGATGTTTGGATTATACGTTATATGACGGAATGGCGCATGCTATAATTTCTTGCATGATAAATCCTGCAGAGCTCGCATCGCTCGTCTCCGGCGATGTCGAGACATCTGATGAAGCGCTCACAACCGCCAGCCATGACGCGAGCCTGTTCGAAGTCAGGCCACAAGCTGTCGTACATCCCAAGAACGTGGAAGATGTGAAAAAAATGGTCGCGTATGCCGGCGAACATCCGGGCATGCATCTGACGGCCCGCTCTGCAGGCACGGATATGTCCGGCGGCCCCCTGACTGATTCGGTCGTGGTCTCATTCACGAAATATTTCAATAAGATGGGAGAAGTCAAAGAGGAGCCGCAAGGCAATCTGCCTGAACCGTATCCGAATGTCGAGATCACGGGCTATGCAGTGACTGAGCCGGGCGTCTATTATCGTGACTTCGACAAGGCTACTTTGGAAAAAGGCGGACAAATCATGCCATCGTACCCGGCTTCGCGCGAGCTCTGTACGGTGGGCGGCATGACGGCGAACAATTCCGGTGGAGAGAAGACACTGACATATGGCAAGACAGAGCGCTACGTCCGCCGCTTGAAGATGGTCTGTTCTGACGGGAATGAATACGAGTTCAAGCCGCTCGATGATGCGCAATTGGCCCTCAAGAAGGCTCTGCCGACATTCGAAGGCGGGATATATCGCAAGATGTCCGATCTCATCGACTCTCATTATGATCAGATCGAAGCCGCCAAACCCATCGTCTCCAAGAATTCCTGCGGCTATTATCTATGGAATGTGCATGACAAAGAGAGAGGCGTCTTCGATCTGTGCAAGATGATCGTGGGCTCACAAGGTACTCTCGGTCTTGTGACGGAGATCGAATATGCGCTGGTGAAGCCGAAGAAATATTCGCACCTGCTGGTCGTGTTCTTGACCAGTCTGGATCAGCTCGGGGAGACGGCCACTCACATTCTCGAGCATAAGCCGGAGAGCTTCGAGTCGTATGACGATCAGACATTGAAGGTGGCCATCAAATTCCTGCCTCAGCTCATGAAGCAGATGGGCGGCAATATCGTGACGCTCGGACTCGAATTCATTCCGGAGATGCTGGCGGTGCTCGAAGGCGGTCTGCCGAAATTAGTGCTTATGGCTGAATTCACGTCTGATTCGGATGAAGAGGCTTTGAATGCCGCGCTTGAAGCCCAGAAGTCTCTGAAGGCATTTCACGAGAAG
>Ga0265338_10000263_pt1 | contig 95638 bp, 81 predicted proteins | sample 42126metaG_FD_193579 | JGI IMG/M metagenome (GOLD analysis project Ga0265338, IMG submission 193579) | Rhizosphere microbial communities from Carex aquatilis grown in University of Washington, Seatle, WA, United States - 4-21-26 metaG | ecosystem: Host-associated > Plants > Roots > Rhizosphere...
AGGCGGTCCGGTCAAAACATTTCTCGAGCACCTGGAAGATTTCCGCTGGGTGCTCATCAAGAGCATCGCCACGCTGTTGGTAGCCATGCTGGTCTGCCTGCTCGCCGGCAACTATGTTCTTCAGGTCCTCAAGTGGCCGCTGACGCGCGCCAAGGTCAGTTATCCCGGCACCAACCAGGTTCTCACCGTCAGTTTCGGCACCAATCACCTCGCCCATTTTCAACTCACGGCGGACCAACAGGCTGCCCTGAACCTCGGCACCAACCGCTTCGTTGCCGTCCAGGTGGCCCCGCTCACCGTCGGCACCAATCAGGTGCTGGGCTGGCAGGTCAGCGATGACCCGGAGGCGGTGGCGGACGCGCAGCGGATGAAGATCGACCTGGTCAACCTCAGCCCGGCCGGCGGATTTGTCGTGGCGTTCCAGGTGGCGATTTATGCCGGCCTGCTGCTGGCCTCGCCGTTTATTTTTTATTTCATTGCGGCCTTCGTTTTTCCGGCGCTGAAAATCCGCGAGCGAAAATATGTTTACAAGGGATTGCTGGTCGGGGTCGGGCTGTTCCTGGCCGGAGTGTCCTTTTGCTACTTTGCCTTGATGCCGGTGGCGCTATCGGCGGCGCAGATGTATTCGCGCTGGCTGGGGCTCGGCGCGTTTCAATGGCGGGCGGAGGAATACATCAGCTTCGTCTGCAAATTCCTGCTCGGCATGGGGCTGGGCTTTGAATTGCCGGTCGTGGTGCTGACGCTCGTGAAGATCGGCGTGCTCGATTATCGCACGCTGTCCCGGGCGCGCCGTTACGTGATTGTCATCAACCTGGTGCTGGGGGCGGTGCTGACGACACCGGAGGTGCTGACGCAAATGCTCATGTTCATTCCGCTGCAAATCCTGTACGAAATCACGGTCTGGATTGCCTGGTATTGGGACCGGCGGGAAAAGAAGCGGGCCGGGCGGCAGCCATAAAACGCACTTTACAAGCGGTCATTTCCGCGTAAGCTCAACCTGTCAACTTAAACAACGTATGCGAAACGCCATTTCTATTCTCGCTGTCGCCGCGCTGGCTGCTCTGTTCACGTCCGGCTGCGCGGGCCCGGAAAAAAAACTCGGCCGCGGCATGAGCAACACCTTTGAAATCACCCGCCTGGGCGACATGCGGCGCTCGGTCGAGCAAACCGCCGTTTTTGAATCTCCCAGCGCCGGCTACACCACCGGCGCCATTCACGGTTTGACCCGTACCGTCGCGCGTACCGGGGTCGGCCTCTTTGAAGTTCTGACGTTCCCGATCCCGATGCCGGGCTCCGGGTACGGCCCGATTTTCCCGCATTACCTTCCGCCGGGGCCCGTCTATCCCGACAGCTACAAGCCGGGCCTGATTTCGGGCTCGACGTTTGAGACGGACACTTACGCCGGCTTCAGCGGCGGCGACATTGCGCCGTTCATTCCCGGCAGCCGGTTCAAGGTATTTGAAAATTGATCGTGACCCGACTCTTTCATCCGCGCGCCAACTTTTTCCGTTGGCGCGTTTTGTTTTTGTGAAGTCCTATGGGGCTCCTTCATAAAAATTCGCCCGGCAAGGTCAACCTGCTGCTGAACATCCTCGGCAAACGGCCCGACGGGTTTCACGAACTCGAAACCATCCTGCAGCCGGTGAATGTGTTCGACAAACTCCGGTTTGAGCGCGGGGGAAAGGGGATTCAACTCACCTGCAACGAACCGGCCCTGCCGGTGGACTCGAACAATCTCGTCTATCGGGCCGCCGATGCTTTTTTAAAAACGCAGCATCTGGACGCCGGGATCCGCATTCACCTGGAAAAGCGGATTCCCCTGGCGGCCGGGCTCGGCGGCGGCAGCGGCAATGCGGCGACGACGCTGTTGGGCCTGAATGAGATTTTTGGTTCGCCGCTGACCGGCCCGGCGCTCTCGACCCTGGCCGCGGCCCTCGGCTCGGACGTGCCGTTTTTCCTGCAACACCAGCCGGCGCTCGGCACGGGGCGCGGTGAAAAAATCCAGCCGCTAAATAATTTTCCGGCGTTGCAGGGCAAGTCTTTCCTGCTCATTCATCCCGGGTTTGGCATTGCGACGCCCTGGGCCTACCAGAACCTGGCGCGTTTCCCGGAAGCGTTGAATGGCCGGCCCGGCCGCGCTCAAAGGCTGCTGGCCGCTCTGCAAGCCGGTGATTGGCGCGCCGCGAGCGGGGAATTTTACAATTCACTCGAGGCCCCGGCGCTGGAAAAATATCCCGTGCTCGCCCTGTACCAGGAGTTTTTCCGCGCCCACGGCGCACTGGCCGCGCTCATGTCCGGCAGCGGCTCGACCACGTTTGCGATCGTGGAAAGCGTGCCGGCCGGCGAAGCGCTCGTGGAAAAGTTTAAAACGAAATTCGGGGCCAATGCCTGGATGGCGGTGGTGCCGGTTTGAAGGCAGGGCGCACTCCGTTGCGCGTCGTCTGCCCGATGCCGTTAGCTGCGGCGCGCAAGGGGACAGCGGGCCCTACCTTTTGAATTTAGCCAGTGCGAACGCCAGCATTTCCTTCGCCGCCGGGATTTTGAAAGTCAATGCCGCCAGCAGGTAAAGGCCGCCCGCAATTCCAGCCGGCACGAATACCGCACCGATTTTCAACGCGAGGTTGGCATGGCCCAAGGAATTTTCCCACAACCGCCAGCTTTCCCACGCGACCAGTCCGGCCAAAATGGTCATCAGCACCAGGGGCGTAAGGTCTTTACGCATTGGTTCCAGATCAAGCCTGCCGAGTTTCTTTCGCAGTACGAACAGAAGCAGCCACACGTTGAGACCCGAGGTGAGAGTATTGACAATACCGGGGCCGCCTTCATGCAACGGCCCGAGCAACGCGCAGGTGGCGAGGAAATTGATCGTGAGGCAGACCAGGCTGATTTTCATCGGCGTTTTGGTGTCGCCGAGCGCGTAAAAGGCACGTGCGAGGATGTTGACGGTGGAAAACATCACCAGTCCCGGCGCGAGGCAGGTGAGCGCGTAGGTGACGCGAACGGTGGAAGTGCTGGTGAAAGCGCCGCGTTCAAACAACAGCCGCACGATGGGTTCCGCCAGGGTAACGAGCAGGACGCTGGCGATCAGGTTCAGGAAAATCACCGTGGAAAGTCCATGCCGCAACGTGGCGCGGAATTCCGGATAATTCTTATCTGAAGCCAGATTGGCGAGCGTCGGCAGCAAAAATGTCGCCAGCGAGATACCGAACATTCCCTGGGGCAATTCCATCAGCCGCACCGCGCCATTGAACGATGAGACGATGCCGGTGCCGACGAACAAGGCGACCGTTTGCACGAGGGCAACGTTGATTTGAAAGGCCGCCACACCGATGGTGCCGGGAATCATCTGGCGCACGACACGCTGCACGGTGGCATCGTGCCAGGGCGAAACCCAGCGGTAACGGAAGCCATCGCGCCAGAGCGTGGGCAATTGAAAAGCCGCCTGGGCGACGCCCGCAGCCAGCACGCCATAGGCCAGCGCGAAAATTTGCACGGGCAGCCTTTGTTCCCGGGGAAGTCCCACGCCAAATTTCGGCGCGAGCCACCAGACGGAGGCGATCATCACAACATTGAGCATCGTTGCTCCCATCGCCGGGATGAAAAAATGGCCGCGCGCGTTGAGCATACCCATCATCACCGCCGTCAGGCAGACGAGGATCATGTAGGGAAACATCACGCGGAGCAGTTGCAGCCGCAAAATCATTTCCGGCGAAAAATGGCCCGGCGTCCAAAAGTGAATTTCCCCACCGGCAGGAATCATGGCATTCGTTTCAGCCGACAAGAATGCCTGGTGCAGGCCGCTGTCGACCGGCAGTTGTGCCATTTGATGTGGGGTGCCAAATGCCAGCGCGAGGGAAACTCCCAGCAGGACAAGCGCGGTAATAATGCTCGCGGCGATGACCAGGCCGGAGATGACGGCGTTCGACGCGCGCCACATTTCCTTTTCGCCATGGAATTTTTCCTTTTCCTTGAAAACCGGGATGAACGCCGCCGTTAATGCACCTTCACCCAGCAACCGCCGGAACAGGTTCGGGATCGTGAACGCATATTGAAAAGCATCGTTGACCCAGCCCGTGCCCATGAAACTGTAATAGACCATTTCGCGCACCATCCCGAGCAGGCGGCTGGTGAGCGTGGCGGCGGCCATGGAGCCGGACGACTTGAGCATCTGCGACATCGGGCAAAGTCTAGGGTTCGCGAATGCGATTGGCAATCGGCGGCTGTCGAATTAGGCTTGGCGCGTGGGCATCCTCGAAGAACTCAAATGGCGCGGGCTCGTGGCCGATTGCACCGACGCGGCGGAGCTGGCCAAACGCCTCGCCTCGCCCACCACGCTTTACTGCGGGTTTGACCCGACGGCCGACAGCCTGCATGTGGGCAACCTCGTGCCGCTGCTGGCCCTGAGACGCTTCCAATTGCTTGGCCATCATCCGATTGCCGTCGCGGGTGGCGCGACCGGTTCCATCGGCGATCCGAGCGGCAAAACCACCGAGCGCCAGCTGCTCACGCCGGAGGTTTTGGATCACAACATCGCCAGCGTGAAAGTTCAGCTGGCGAAGCTGCTCGATTTTGAGACGAAACGAAATCCCGCGCGGCTGGTGGACAATGCCTCCTGGACGAAGGGCATTTCGTATCTCGATTTCCTGCGGGACATCGGGAAGCATTTTTCCGTCAACCAGATGGTCGCCAAGGAAAGCGTCCGCGCCCGGATGGAAGATCGTGAGGCCGGCATCAGCTACACCGAATTCAGCTACATGCTGCTCCAGGCGTTTGATTTCATGGTTTTGTGCCGGGACCAGAATTGCGAACTGCAAATCGGCGGCAGCGACCAGTGGGGCAACATCACCGCCGGCATCGAACTCACGCGCAAGAAACTCGGCAAAACAGTTTACGGCCTCACCCTGCCGCTCATCACCAACGCCGACGGCACGAAGTTCGGCAAGACCGAGGCCGGCGCCATTTGGCTCGATCCCAAGCGCACTAGCGTCTACAAGTTTTACCAGTTCTGGATCAACACCGACGACCGGGATGTCGTCCGGTATTTGAAATTCTTCACGTTCCTGTCGCAGGAGGAAATTGAGGCGCTGGAAAAGAAACACGCGGAAAATCCCGGCGCCCGCGAAGCGCACCGGGCTTTGGCGAAGGCGGCGACCGATTTGATCCACGGTCCAAATGCCACAACGGAGGCCCTGCGCGCCAGTGAAATCCTTTTTGGCGGCGATTTGAAAGGTGTGGTCGAAAATACTTTCAATGAAATTGTCGGAGAAATCCCGACCCGGGAAATCGAAAACGCGAAGCTGGCCGGCGCCGGTATGCCATTGGTGGAACTTCTGGTCCAAGCCGGCTTATGCCCCTCCAAGGGCCAGGCGCGAAAAGATATCGAAGGCGGCGGTGTGAACGTGAACAACATCCGCGAAGCCAGCGCCACCCGCGCAGTGACGACGAACGATTTGCTTTTCGGCAAGCACGTCCTGTTGCGCAAAGGCAAAAAAAATTACGTTGTGGTGACGGCGAAGTAGCTTTGTAGCAGCCGACGTCAGGGGGCTCAAACTTTATCATTTGATTAGAGCCTCCTGACGTCGGCTGCTACAGGATAGGAGGACGGGGATTTTTCCTGCTTCAGGATGCTTGGCCATTGCATAAAGTTTCCAAAACTTCGGCCAGAAAGTATCCGTCAACGGATGCAACGCCGGGAAGCCTGGCACGACAGCTCCGGCGAACGGCCAATCCTTTGGATGTTTTGCCAATTCCGCGACGCGCGCATTGTCAATGATGTAGAAGCAAACTCGAGCAAAGGCATCTTGCTTTCTCTCATCCCCTTTGAGGACATGATCGTGCGCTTGGTGTTGAAATTTGTGCGGAGCGAGCGCCGGTTCCAGATGTGTTCTCAGAAAAGCCATGCCGTTACGCTGGTCGGAATCCGGACGCAAACCCATCCAGACCAGATGCAGATGATCCGGCATGAGGCAATAGGTCGGGCAAAACAATCCTTCGCGCGCTGCGACATGCAGCAACAGCTCGCGAAATGTCGCGTGAAACTGGCCGTCTAGCCAGCCTTGACGTCGGTGGGAAACGGGCAACGTCCAGTGTGCCACGGCGTCGCCTTGGTAATATTCACGTGGCAGACGTGGAAGATAGAATGAACGATTAAGGTTTGGTTCGTTCACGATAATAATTTTGTAGCAGCCGACGTGAGGAGGCTCAAACTTTATCATTTGATTGGAGCCTCCTGACGTCGGCTGCTACCGGCACGCTTCACGCATTCTGCGCCAATTCCTCGCTGCGGATGGCATCCACAAACGGCGGTATGGGACAATCCAGCGAATCGGCGATGGGGCGGAGCATTTCCGTCTCGCGCTCAGTCACGTGGCCGCCGGCTGCCATTGGCTCTGGCGTCAGGTGAATTTAAAATGAATTTCCGCCAGGCTACGGTGGTGGTCACAATCGAATCCAATCAGGATCAATTCCACATCCGGCTTGGCCGAAATGACATAGGAAGAGCCGCGAATGATTGCGGGGGTGGTCAGCGCGCAGGCTGCGCCGGCGTCGCAAAGCCACGATTTCAGCCCGCCGCCCAGCATGTTGGTGAGTTCGGCGACCACATCGTTGACTTCCGCCACTCCGGTGATTTCTTCCGGCGCCAGGCCCAGCATGGCGGAGGTCGCTTGCACGGCAAAAGGTGTGGAAACATGAAGATAAATTGAGCCGGTGATCGTTTTTCCAGCCAAGCCAACCAATCCACTGATCCGATCACCGGAAAATTGGCACAGGTCAAATTCCGTTGCCGGGGTGGCTTTCAAGGACAACATCGTGTCAAAGACATCTCCCAGATGCCCGGACACGTATTCACGGACGTCGGATGATGCGATCGTTTTACTCATGATGACTCAAAGGCGTTGATTCGAATAACTGGCTATATTTAGTTGGAACCCGCTTTGCCGAAACGGCAACAGGCTTCTCTTGTATCGGAGGACCTGGCAGAAAATGTAGCTGAAATTCCGAAATTTGCGCGTTTGGGCAAGCGTCAGAAGCGGATGTTGCCTCGAGCAAGCCGGCATCAAGAATTCTGCGCCAGTTCCTCGCTGCGGATGGCGTCCACAAACGGCGGCATGGGGCAGTCCAGCGAATCGGCGATGGCGCGGAGCATTTCCGCCTCGCGCTCAGTCACGTGGTCGTCGGTGGCCACAGTCTTGCCGCAGGCCAGCAGGACGTTGCGTTGGACGTCGCCCGGACATTTGGCCAGCCGGGTCAGCGCAGCATCAACTTTGGCCAGGTCCCATTCGCTGCGCGGGATGAACTGGATCTGAGCCCCCGGGGCATCAAGAAACCGTTGTCCATTAACGAAGGCGATGTGGGCTTCCGACTCGTTTTCCTGGCCCATGTGCGCCAGGGCGGAAAGCAGCAAGGCACACTCTGGCAATACGTCCCGGATCCGCCCGTACCGGGCCCGGTCCAGGTCCGGGCCCTCGAAAAAGGCCCGTAGCTGGCGGGCGATCATTTTCATCAAGGCATACTCGAAAAGCTCGATGGCCCCATCGCAGGCAATAAGTTGCTGTACGGTGTCATTAAAGGCGGTGTATTCGTCCAGGCTGTGCTGGCGCAGAGCCGGTACGGCAAACTCGGCCAATGCGAGCTTGTATCCGGCGCCCAGGGCCTGGATTTGCGAAGCCAGTGTGGTCGTGCGCTCGAACCAAGCCGGGGCCATGTTCGCCCGCACGATATCCACTTGCCGGGCTCGCACCGCATCGTCCTCGCTCAGGAGCAATGAATAGACAACGCCGGCCGCACCCGCGGATTCGCGCAGGGCCGATTTCACTTCCGGCGGCAGGTTGAAGCGCATGGCGGCGGCGGCCTTGATGTGGTCGGCCGTGAACCCGCCGGCGTCGGTCACTAGAGTTTCGGGAACTTTCCGAATCTCGGCCATGGCCCGGGCCACGGTCTGCTCATAAACCTGGTCGCGTTCAAACTGGTTGGGTGGCAGCGTCTTGACCTTGGGGAACTGGCCGTCAAAGGTCGGGTCAATCGCCAGCACCCGTTTCGCCAACGGCGGGTGGGTGGATTGAAAATTGAACAGCGGGTCGTAGGTCGAGTTTGAGAAATACAGATGGCTGGCGGTTTCCGCGAGCGGCGTGTCGAGCCGGCCCTGCTTGTAGAGTCCGCCGATTTTTTTGAGGGCACCTGCGACCCCGGCCGGGTTCCGGGTGAATTGCACCGCCGCTGCATCCGCCAGGCACTCGCGTTTGCGGCTGATCATGCTTTTGATCAACCGCACGAAGGGTGAACTGATGCTGCCGACGATGAGGAACAGAACGCCGACCGGCGCGGTGGGAAGGAAAAAAGGGATGGCATCCTCGTCAAAAATGGACTCGTCCGGGTCCCGGGCCTGGGTGGTTCCACGCACCAAAACCCGGCCGACCGGCGTCGGCCAGAACAGCCCGTGCATCAAGCCCATCAGCCGCAGGTTCAACCGCGTGTCGCCATTCAAAATGTGGCTGAATTCGTGGGCGACCACCCCCTGCAATTCGTCGCGGTTCAGCAATTTCAGGCAGCCACGGGTGACGCCGATGGCCACGTCGTCACGTGTGTGGCCGGCGGAAAAGGCGTTGATGCCCCGCTCGTTGTCGAGCGCGTAAACTTCGGGCACGGAGGTTCCCGACGCGATGGCCATCTCCTCCACCACGTTGCGCAAACGCCGTTCGTCCGGGTCGGCGGTGTTCGTTTCGACGCACCGTCCGCCGAGCAATTCAGCCACGGCGGGACCGCCGGCCGAGAGCTGGCGGATTTTATAAAGGCTGCCCAGGGCAACGGACGTCAGCGAGCCCAGGGTGACCCAGCAGAACAGGTAGGGATTCCAGATTGTTTCCAGAAAATAGATCGGGAAAACCACCGCCTGCCCGCAAAGGTCCAACAGGGTGATTAAATAAACGAACGGATTCCACCAGGCCCCGGAAAACAATGGATGCGCGAAGGCATGAACGATTACAGCCAGCACCAGGTTGGTCAGGGTGACCACTCCGAGCACCGCCAGCCCGAAGAGCCAGATCAACCGGCGGGTCTGCTTCCGTGCGCGGGCTTCCTGGTCAAAAAAGTCCATGGGTTATCTTTCGCTTGTAACATAAGCGCGCGCGTTGGAAAACACTTTACTGCACGTCCGGCTTATTTATTGGAAAATTTCGCGAAGATCTGGTTGGCCTCTTCGAGGGTTTCCTTCGAGCCGATGTCGAACCAGAGCCCGGGCACGCGCCAGGTATAAACCGCCGTGCGCGGGTAAAGCCATTGCACCAGCCGGCCGGGCTGGTCGGGATTGTTGCCCTCGGCAATGTATTGCTGGATCAGCGGGATCGTGGCCCGCGGATAAAAATAGAGCGCAATGCCGGTGAGCGTGCTCGTCGGGTGCTTCGGCTTCTCCTCGAAGAAAGTGATGCGCCCGGCGGCGTCCGTGGAAATTGAATTGTACTTTTTGATCTGTTCCAGATCACCCACGTCATAAAGCGCGAGCACCGGCGCGTTTTTCTCGCGGCAGACTTTTCCGAAATCCCCCAGTTTCTCGCTGAACAGGTTGTCGCCCGCAACCACGATGAGGTCGTCGTCCACGTTTTGCATTTTAAGGACGTAATGGATGTCGCCGATGGCGCCGAGTTTATTAGTGTCGTCGGTCGAGCCATCGTTGACGACGGTGAAGGCAAATTTGGATTTCGTGGCGCGATAATGATCCGACCATTTCTGGAAATGGCCGGCGAACTTGGCGTTGGTGACGACATAGACGCGGTCGATGTCGGTGATGGGCGCGAGGTTGTCGAGGACGTGCTCGACCATCGGCTTGCCGGCGACGGGCAGGAGCGGTTTCGGTTGGGTGAGGGTGAGGGGGTACAGGCGCGTGGCGTAGCCGGCGGCGAGGATGATGACTTTCATTGCTGATTCGTTGAACGGTTAAATTGTTAAATCGTTGAACTGGAAAAACACCCCGGGAAAATACGGTTAAACGGTTAAACGGTTCAACCATTTAACGGCGTTCAGGTTTTGCTTTCAAAGAGGCTGGGGGCGGCGGCGCGGGCCAGCTCCTGGCAGCGCCGGTAGATTTCCGACGGCGATTCGCATTGCAGCGCAAATTCCGCCAGGGCCTGGGCTTCGCTCAGTTTGAGCCGGCGGACGATGTACTTCACCTGGGGGACGACGGACGGGGCGGCGCTCAATTCATCCACGCCCAGTCCAATCAACAGGGGTGCCAGGACGGGGTCGCCGGCGATTTCCCCGCACACACCGGTCCAGATGCCGTGCCGGTGCGAGGCGTCGACGGTGGCTTTGATCAATTGCAGGATGGCCGGGTGGGTGGGTTCGTAGAGATGCGAAACCCTTTCGTTCGTGCGATCGGCGGCCAGGGTATACTGGATCAAATCGTTGCTGCCGATGCTGAAAAACCTGGCGCGCTGGGCCAGCGTGTTGGCGATCAAAGCCGCGGACGGGATTTCAATCATCGCGCCAATGGCCAGGTTCTCGTCGAAGGGTTTGCCCTCGGCGCGCAACTCGTCCTTGCATTTATCGACGATGGCATTGGCCTGGTTCAGTTCATCCAGGCCGGAAATCATCGGGTACATCATTTTCACGTTGCCCTCGGCGCTGGCGCGCAGAATGGCGCGCAACTGGGCGCGGAACATTTCCGGCTGGGCGAGACAGAACCGGATGGCCCGCCAGCCGAGAAAAGGATTGACCTCCTGCGCCAATTGCAGATGCGAGGCGAATTTGTCGCCGCCCAGATCGAGCGTGCGGATGATGATGGAGTTCGGCTTGAGCGCGGCGGCCACCTCGCGATAGACCTTATATTGCTCCTCCTCGGTGGGCAGGCTGTCGCGGTTGATGAATAAAAATTCCGTGCGGAACAGGCCCACACCCTCCGCGCCATTGGCAATCACCGCTTCGATGTCATTCTGGTCCTCGATGTTGGCGGAGAGATGAATGGGTTTGCCATCGAGCGTCACCGCGGGTTGATTCCGGATCTCGCGGAGTTTTTCGTCCAGCGACGCCTTGATCTTGGCCAGTTGACCATATTCAAACAGCGTCTGGTCGGTCGGATTGACCACGATGGTGCCGTTGTAACCGTCGAGCAGCGCGTAGTCGCCGCTGTCCAGCTCCTGGCTGGCGGTCTGCAAGCCGACGATGGCGGGGATGCCCAGCGACCGCGCCATGATGGCGGTATGCGAGGTTTTCCCGCCGATGTCGGTGGCAAAGCCCAGCACGAATTGCTTGTTCAATTGTGCGGTGGTGGACGGGCTGAGGTCGTGGCTGACCAGGATGCAGGGTTCGGTGAGGCGGTGCAGGTCCACGGCGTCCTTCACCTCGAGCAGATTGTCCAGCACCCGGGACGTCAGGTCGCGCATGTCGGAGACGCGTTCGCGGAGATACTCGTCGTTGGCCGCCAGGAGCGCCGCGGAATAGCGTTCGGCCACGCTGTGGAAGGCATGTTCGGCGTTGTCCTTTTCCTCCTTGATGAGGCGGATGGCTTCGCCGACCAGCGCATGGTCTTCCAGCATCAGCAGATGCGCCTCAAAAATATCCGCCTCCTTCGCGCCCAGGTTTTCCACGACCTTGCGCTGGACTTCGAGGATTTGCTGGCGGGTCTGGACGAGCGCCTTTTCAAAACGGCTGATTTCAACGGTCACCTCGTCCGCCGAAATTTCCCGCCGGGCGATAATGTGGCGGGCGCGATGGAGCACGAGGATTTTTCCGCGGCAGACGCCATCAGAGACGGCGATGCCCCGAAGTACCTTTTCTCCCTTTTGCAACCGCTCGGCCATGCGGGAGAGATAGCCGAAACCCGCCGGCTTAGCAATTATTCCTGCTGTAAATTAAAAAACCCGCATTAGGCGGGCTTTATTCCCCTTTTAGGGGCCGAATTCAAAGTTCCGGTCAGGCGCGTTCCATGTACTTGCCCGTGCGCGTGTCCACCTTGATTTTCTCGCCGGTCTTGATGAACAACGGCGTCTGGACCGTGATGCCGGTTTCGAGCGTTACCGGCTTTTGCACGTTGTTCGATGAATCGCCGCGAATACCTTCCGGCGCGTCCGCGACCGTCAATACTACGCTCGAAGGCAATTCCAGCGACACGGCCTTTTCCTCGACGAAGGTCACGGTGATGGAGGCATTCTCCACGAGATAGTTTTTTGCGTCGCCGACCAGTTCTTCCGCGAGGGTGACGGTTTCATAGGTTTCCGGGTCGGTGAAAACGTAGTCCACCCCGTCCTTGTAGCTGAATTCCATTTTCTTGGTGATCATCGGCACCGGCTCGATTTTTTCGGTCGAGCTGAAGCGCACGTCGGAGGATTTGCCGGTGCGGATGCTGCGGAGCGTGGCCTGGACGAAGGCCCGCAGGTTGCCCGGCGTGCGATGCTGCATGTCGAGGACCACGGCGATGTCGCCGTTGTAATTGATCGCCATGCCGCGGCGGAGGTCGTTTGCTGTGGCCATAAATTGGAATAATCAGGTCGTTACGTTAAATTTTCCCGTCAACGGGAGCCGCAAACCTTATCCGAAAACCGGGCGAACGCAAGCGCGGTTTTGGGGAAACAAGTTATTAACAATTAGCATTTATTTAACAACTCCACCTTGACACCACAAAATTTGGTATGTTACAAACAGGTGACCACAATAAGCTGTGGCCCTATGCGTTGCCCTAAATGTGGCTGTCAGGAAGATAAAGTCATTGATTCGCGCGCGTCACGCGAAGGGGCCACAATCCGCCGCCGTCGGGAGTGCACCAAATGCAGTCATCGTTTCACGACCTATGAAGAAGTGGAACGCGAAGGTTTGATGGTGCTCAAGCGCGACGGGCGGCATGAGGAATTTTCGCGCGAAAAACTTCTGTCCGGCATCCGGAAAGCCTGCCAGAAACGTCCCGTCAGCCCCAAAGTCATGGAAGATCTGGTGGACCACATTGTTGCCACGGTGACCGGCAAATTCGAGGGTGAAGTGCCCGCCGATTTTGTCGGCAAGATGGTGGTGGACGGCTTGCGCGACATTGACGAGGTCGCGTACGTGCGTTTTGCCAGCGTCTATCGCCGGTTCCAGGAGGCCACCGACTTCGTTCACGAGGTCAAGAAACTGGAGGCCAAGCAATGATTGCCCTGCAATCCGGCTGCCTGCTGTTCCAGCTGGCGAGCGGCGAAAGCGTGCCGTGTTCAGCGGAAATGATTTCCGTGGAACTGACCGGCAACGCCGAGGGCTTGCTCGATCCGGAAGTGCTGCGCCATGCCACGGCATCCGTCTTTCACTATTTCAAAAACGAACTCGAACGCGAATCCGTCACCGTCGGCGAATTTGCCCTGGCGCTGGAGAAGGTCCTGCGCAACCTCGGTTTTATCATTCGCACCGGGGTGATGGAAAACCAGTCGCGGGAGGTCATCGAAACCGACCTCTGCCTGTTTGCGCGGGAATCCGCCAACAGTCTCGAACTCTTTTTCTTCCCGCGGTTGCGCGATGCGCTCCGCGCCCAGCTCCGCCAGTCGCCGCGCCTGCTGCGTTTTCGCGGCCTGCGCGGCTGCGTCAAACAACTCGCCGGCGCGCGCCGCTGGAGCGGTCGTTGCGAACGGCTGCAGGACCACATCGTGGAATACCTCCGCCGCTGTCTGACCGCCGAACCGGAGCAATCCGAATGCTCCCTGGTGGTGGAATAAAGATCCGGTCGGCGCCGCGCGCCGACCCCGCCGCGGACAAATATGAGCAAGACGCTGTTCGAAAAAATCGCCGCCCGCGAAATTCCGGCGACCATTGTCTATGAGGACGATCTGGTGTTCGCGGTGCGTGACATCAATCCCCAGGCGCCCAAACATTATTTGATGGTGCCCAAGAAACCCATCCCGCGTCTGGCTGAGGCCAAACCGGAAGACCACCAGTTGCTCGGCCATCTGTTGCTCAAGGCCGCCGAGGTCGCGGCCAAGATGGGTTTGAATGAGAACGGTTACCGGCTGGTCATCAACAACGGCGACGACGGCGGCGAGAGCGTGCCGCACCTGCATATCCACATCCTGGGCGGCCGCCACCTGGCCTGGCCGCCAGGGTAATACCCCGCTCATGCTGGGAGAGTGGATTTGGAGATTGGACGGGAAGTATGGAAAGGCAAATTGACGAAAGACGGATTGTTCACTTCCAGGATTTTCCTCGCATAATCCGGCCTGTTTGCGAGCAGCTCGGATTTCCCGGCTGATCATTCGACAATAGCCCGCCACGATTTTTACCGGAGCAGGAAGGAGCTTTTAATTAAAACCCTTAGCTATGCGATTTTTCTCTTGCATCGCCTGCAGGAGGTGTATATACTGAATATTGTTCTGAATAGAAAGCTCATCAAAACATATGAAAACGGCGCGGGTGGTTGGGGTGGGAGTTGCGTTTGTTCTTGCGATAACCTTCGTTTTAAACGGTCAGATCGCCGTGGCGGCGATTCCAGTCGAAACGATTTCAGAGTCGGCCACAAACGCCGGAAAATTGCCGGATCCAGGCGATGACGGTAACGGTGGAGCCAGTTCAAATATATTCAACAGGTCGAGCTATGTGCTGCCGGATTATGGAACCAACCTCTGGATTGCCAATTTCGCCTTATCGCCTGGCAACGCAGTGGGCATCCTGTCAAATTCCTTGGCCGACGTCCTTTACGAAATCCAATACAAGCACGACTTGACCGCCGACACACAATGGCTAAGCGGGGGGGTTGTGTATGGATCGGAATTGACGAACTGGACTACGTTGGTGATGACCAATGTGAGCCTGGCCAACAACGCCGTTTTTCGAATCCGTTCCTGGCAGGACGACGGGAGCGGCCTGCCTATTTGGTGGCAACTCCAAAATTTTGGCTACGTTGGCGTTGATCCGTACGGAAATCCTACAGGTGACGGATGGTCGAATATCCAGAAATTCCAAAATGGAATGAATCCAAACGCATTTTACATTCCACCTGCGCCACAAGGATTGGCGGTCAACTATAACCCCGCCAACAACACGGCAAACATAAGTTGGTTCCCGACTTCCGGCTCGGTCATCGGTTACACAGTGACGCGTAACAATAACGGCGACGTGACCAACTTTAATTTTTCAGCTGCCACACGAAATTTTACGGACGCGACACAACCGCAGACACCCGATCTGAACGAATGGTGGGTTAGCCCCATTTCCTATAATCCGACATATCAGGTTCAAGCCCAATACACGGGAGGCCATTCCTCAGTTTGGAGCGCCGCCGTGAAACTCCTCAATTCACAAAGCGCCGGAGCGATCCTCATGGTGCCTGATTCACAAAGCGCAGCAAATTTGGTTTTATCCGGGTTGCCGCAAAACCTGGCCACGCTACGACTGACACGAATCGGTCCCTGGGATTCGTATGGCGATCCGTTGGGCGATACGATAGCCACGTCCTTTGATATTCCGGCAGCCAGTTTGAACAATGGCGCCTATGCACTATCCTCCTCGCAAGCCGTGCCAACGAATGGAGCCTTCTACGCTTGGTGGGTGCAAGCGGTGAGCGCCAATGGAAGCCCTAGCGACGCCATGGGCCCCAACTCATCCTGGAAACCAACTCTTTTTGTTGATGGGCGCGTACAACTCAAGCAAAACCTGATCTTTCAGTTGCGCGCGGCGACGCGGAATGAGCCATTTCACTTTGCTCAGGTCTATTCCCAATCCCAGTATTATACAGGCACCTATCCGACCAGTTATGCCTATGCCTCCGTGTGGGAACCCACGGGGCAATACTGGGATAACGGAGATGAGATTTTCGACATGGAGCCGACGCGGCCATTTGCGGACAATTACTTGTATCGCAACTTCGTGTTCAATGCTTCGGAATTGAATGCGAATGGCCATACTACAACGGGTGCTGGCGGCAATTACAACACGTATCCCTTTGGATTGACTCTTTCCATACCGCCAACCTATCAATTGCCCACAACAAACTGGACAACTCTCCCGGCGTTGATGGCGACAAACAACACCCGTTGGTTGTGTTCCTATCCTCTTGACTCAGCCCTCCATTATTTGGAAGAAATTGGCGTCACCAATGAATACAGTTATTCGCCAGCGATCAACGCGATGTACAACAATGTCAGCAATTATTTTGGCCTGCGATTTTTGTCAGCCAAAATCGGTTATGGCAATGGCTCGGCCTTCACGCTTTCTGCGGGGAGCAGCACCACACAGGGGGGATATTTTTATCCGGAGACCGTACAACCACAGTTCCAGACCGTTGAATATGATTTCTGGAAAATGCCATATTACCTGCCCTGGACATACATTCCGGGAATGCCGGAGTTTTCGACAACGAACAAGTCATCGTTATTGATAACGACTGTCGCCAATTGGATCCAAGCGGTCGGTTACGCAAAACTAGCCGTCACAAACGGCTACAGCGGCGTGTACGGTTACCTGGGACAGTATTTCGACAAAGCCTACACTGAAGACATTAACGGGGTTGCGACTACCAATTCAGCGGGTATCCTTGATGCTTATGGAAATTTTTACCCGACAATGGCTGGCCCGGCAGCGTTGATGACGATGCCGGATGTGGACACTGGCGCCCGCGGCACTTGCACGGTTTACTGCGTCTCGCTCCAGCTTGATAAAAATCACGATGGGAATATGGATTTAAGTTTCAGCGGGCCGGATACTACTTCGCAAGCCTCCCCCGCCACGCTGTGGGTCAACAATGATTGGGATACCGCACAAACCACCGTTGACGGCGCTCCGCTTGAACCTGGTCACGACATACCTGTTTCCGCAAGGGATGCCTACCGAGATTTTGGCTTTAATCACATCCACTCGGAAAGAGACTTGGAGGATTTTGCCCGGCTATGGATTTGCGGCGTGCCAGCGCTCACCAATGCGGAATCCCAGGTCACTTTGAGTTGGGACACGGTCAGCAGTGGCAATCCGGCCATTAAATTGTTCAAAACGGCCGAAACCAACGGCGGCACCGCCTATTTGACGGATACAAACGTTGCACTGGCACAAGCTTATGGCGCCGCATCGAGTTGGACGATTGGCGAAGTATCTTCCACCCACACGCTCATGCTTCCCGGTAATTTGTTCACGAACAGCGGGAACAAGTATTTCCTGTTTGAAGGCTCGGGCATCGGGGCTGGACAGTTGATAATGACCATTTCGCAAAACAGCAACACGATCGCCCAAACGGGCGTATGGCTGGATTTACATGACGCGAAAGATTTTTACGAACGGGCCGTCATCACGAACAATATCAGCGGAGCAATTAGCAATTGGACCAGTAGCCTTCAGTTGGTGCAACCCGCTTCTTCATCCGCTTTAGGCGAAGACACCAACCTCATCGTCTTCGTTCATGGCATCAATGTGGATGACGACGATTGGCGGATTGAAAGCGATACGGTGTTCAAACGGTTGTATTGGGCTGGTTATCACGGAAAGTTTATGACGGTGAAATGGCCCTGCAATTTTTTAACACCGCCAAGACCGGTGACACTCGATGTCTTCAACTTGAGCGAAGCCAATGCCTACAAAGCTAGCACATCACTGACGACCTATCTGAATCAGTTGCGGAGCCGTTTCCCTGGGTATCGTCTGAATTTGTTTGTCCACAGCCAGGGCAATGCCATGGCCAGCGAGGCGATCAAAAACGGCGCTTCGTTCGACACTTATATCCTTACGCAAGGCGCCATCTCGGACGGTGCTTACGATGTGAATGCGACCAATTTTCCGGCCCTTGCGAATGAAGAACATGGAAACATGATTACACCGGATTGGCAGCTGATGGGTTATCACGGTGTTTATACCAACTCCAACTTTACCGGGAAGATTGTGAATTTCTACAATCCGAACGATCCTGTTTTGGCGGTTTGGATAGTGGACCAGGTGGATTTGAAACCCAGCGGCGGTTACTTTTATGACGGAGTCAACTGCAGATATACCATTAGCAGCAATATAGTGACTGATTTTCAAGAAACGCGTTCGATGGTGGCGCGTTCCCGTTCTTTGTCAGTCGGGCAAAGCGGGCCTCAATCGGCACACGGTGTGATAAAGTCAGCCGTGGACCTTAGCGCGAGCTTTGGATTTAACAAAGCGTTTCCTGATGATCACAGCGCACAATGGACGTGGCCCATTCAAACGTCGCTTTTGTATTACTATAGCGTTATGTCTGCGTACGGTATTCCAACAACTCAAGGACAATGAAAACCAGGATTTTTGCAATCTGTTCCATAGCAACGGCAATCATCTGTTTATTGTTATATCTGCTTCACAATTCCAGACCTGAGGCGAATCCATTGCCACAGGCTGTTGTCACGCTCACAAATCGACAGTTGGTGGAGCAACCAGCACAACCCCAAGCTGTGGAAAACCAGCAAACATTAAACACTGCGAAAACCACAACCGTTCCGCCTACTGCGGTTGCATCTGCGGAGCTATCATCGGAATCAAATGGAATTGACTCCCGGCTGCTTGCGCGTTGGCAAGTTCCTATCGAATTTTACGGAAAAGTTGTCGATGAAAACACTAATCCGGTGGCTGGTGTGAATATTAATTTTAATTGGAGTGAACTGCCAGAGAGAGGCGGCGAAAGAACTTCTGATGTGCTAAGCGATTCCGAAGGCTTATTTTCGTTGCAGGGAAAACGTGGCGAAAGCTTGACGGTCTCGTTCGGCAAGAAAGGCTATTATTCGTCACTTCGTGGTCAAAGGACATTCAATTTTACTTTAGGCCCGGACGTCATCTCGCCTGACCCACAGAATCCAATTATCTTTAAACTAAAGAAGAAGGTGGCACAAGAACCACTCATGCGATTGACGGGAGCAATGATAGGGCCACGTCAATACCAGCTTGATACCAAAGGCACTCCAACAGATATTTCATTTTACACAGGAAAAAGAACATCACAAGGAGCAGGTCAATTTCGCGTCGCGTATTGGATGGATGTTCCGCAAGACCCAAAACAGCAACAATTCGATTGGCATTGTCAGGTGACTGTGCCAGGAGGTGGTTTGCAAATGACAACCGAAGAACTCCCATTCACTGCACCAGAACAAGGCTATCAAGAATCAATTGAAATTGGTTCAAATACGAATGCCTGGTCAGATCGTTTGGAACAAAATTTTTACGTCCATTTGGCCGATGGCAAATACGGACGAGTCAAATTTAGCTTGGTTTGCGGCGGTAATCCATTTTTCGGCGTAGAAGCCCTGATTAATCCTTCTGGTTCAAAGAATCTGGAGTATGACAAATACTTGCCGGGAAATATTATGGTGGATCAATCTGCACCATGAGAAAACGAATTTGGATACCTGGCGTCGTCATTTTTGGGATCTGCCTGTTGCTACTGGTCAAGTTGAAACAACCTCGCCAGAGTACCTTGCCTGAACAGAGTCAGGCATCCGCCAATCACCCGGCTCAACCGGAAAAGTCAAAAACCGCAGAGAACTTTAAACTGCCAACCGTTCCGATGACAAAGGTTGTTCCGCCAAATGCGGAACCTCCTGCGTCCCAGCTTTCATCGAATGTTGTTTGGGAACAAACACTCGCCCGATGGCAAGCACCCATCGAGTTTTACGGGAAAGTAGTGGATGAAAATACCAATCCGGTCGCTGATGCGACGGCCAGCTTTCATTGGATGGAAGTGCCAACAGCGGACGGCAACCGAAGCACAAATACCATGAGCGATTTTGGCGGGCTGTTTTCGTTACACGACGCGCTTGGCTTGACTCTAGCCGTTTCAGTCGGCAAAGCAGGCTACTATTCTTCGCGGAGAGATAACGATTCGTTTTCCTATGGTTCTGTGGCGGCAGGACATTTTTCGCCTGATCCCCAAAATCCAGTGATTTTCCGACTGCGAAAGAAAAGCCAGGGCGTAGAGCTGCTCACGTCTCAAAACGGCATCCGGCCGAACGTGTGGGCACGTGTTCTAAAAGATGGTACTCCTGTTCACTTTGACTTTTTTCAGAAGCAGACCAATGCAACCGGCCAGTTGACCATCAGCCAGAACAAACCGCCGTGGCAGGGAGCAACAAAGTGGTCCTTCAGTTTGAGCATTCCAGACGGCGGTTTGATTGAGAATCAGGATGAATTTCAATTTGAGGCGCCAGAGACTGGTTATCAGCCCCGAATTGAGTATAATCTCGCAAAAAACGAGCCTGATTGGATGACACATGTAACCAAACAATTTTACATTGTTTTCGGTCAACCGCCCAAATATGGCTGGCTACGGTTTGAGTCTGATATATCGCAGGAAACAGTGTTTGTGACTTACGCCATTAATCCAACCGGTTCCCGGAATTTAGAGCCACAATCGAATTCATAGCCCTAACTCTTATGGGAATAAAACCAATAGTGTTGGCGTTGATAATCGGGATTCAATTGTCTGGCGTTAAATTAGTGCCATCACAATAACTTCCGCAACACGGTACCCAGCCGCTTGATGCCTTCACGGATGTCGGCCTCTCTCGCGCTGCCGAAACTGATGCGTAGTTCTTGGTCCGGTTTGCGGCGCGTCGGGTCCTCCGCATAGCAGAGTTCACCCGGCACGTAGAGCACGTCGTTTTTGAGCGCAGTCTGAAAAACTTTCGATTTCACCCCTGCGGGGATGTGGCGCGGCAGCCGTGCCCAGAAATAGAGTCCGCCTTCCGGCTCCCACCATTCGACGTCGGCCGGGAAATATTTTTCAATGGCCTGTTTCATCACGCGCGCCTTGTGCGAGTAGCGTTTTTGCAGCCGGGCGACGTGCTTCCGATAACTTCCCGATGCCAGGACCTGGATGAACAGGTGCTGCAACAGGTTCGCCGTGCCGAAGTCGTGGTTGCCCTTGATATGCTTCACCGTGGAAAACACCGGCTCGGGCAAGATGCCATAACCGACGCGCGCTCCGGTCGCGAACGGCTTGCTGAATGTGCCGGTGTAAATCACCCGGTCCGCCGCCCCTGGCACCGCCAGTGCTGATGGCATATCCCGGCCGGTGAACCGCAACTCGCGATAAGCCGCGTCTTCCAGCAGGTAGATCGGATGCCCGGCCGCGCGTTCGAATTGTTTCAACAAACGCAGGACCCCGCGCTTTTTCTCAAAGCTGGTCGTCACGCCGGTCGGGTTTTGAAAGTAGCTGACCAGGTAAAGCATTTTGACCCGGCGCAATTCACCGCTGCGTTTGAGCGAGGCCAGAACTTTTTCGAGCCGCGCAAGGTCGAGCCCGTCGCGTTCGAGCCGTATCCCGCGTGCGTGTAAGCCACGGCTTTGGAGGATGCTTAAGTAAACAAAATAGGTCGGGTCTTCCACGAGCACGATGTCGCCTTCATCGCACAAAGCCTCGGTGGTCAGGTAAAGCAATTGTTGCGAACCGCTGGTGATGAGCAGGCGTTCCGATGGGTAATTTTTTCTGTCATCGTCCTTCGCTCTCGCCTGCCGTGCCGGAGCGTCTGCGCGAAGGCTGGTCCTCGATTTTTGTTCGAGGACGTTGGACGAGGACGAGACAACGGCTTTAAAATCGAGTTTCTGCAAATGCGCCGCCGTCAGTTGGCGCAGGGCCGGCTCGCCGGTGGTGCTGCCATATTGCAGGGCGGGCTGGCCGGTCCGGGTTGAGCGCAGGACCCGGGCCAGAGCGGCCCGGGTTTCGGCCACGGGCAGGGAGGTGTTGTCGGTGAAGCCGGCGGCGAGAGAAATCAATCGGGGATGCGACAGCGCCGCATGCATGAGCCACGAGATCGGCGGTTCGGCGGTGCGTTGGCCCATTTTGGACAAATACGATTTCATCTGAAAGGAGGGTGATGGTAATAAAAGCCGGAATATTGAACAACAAAGGAACTCAGTATCCGGAGCGCGGCTGCCTCAGCCGCAGCAGATCAGCTCCCCGGAAGTCGCTCCCCTTAATTCGACCGTGACTTTGCATCGTGCGTGCTGCGCCTGGGACCGGCGCGCCCCGACCATTAGGACCATCATACAGATTCAGAGGCGGGCGCCGAATACGCTATCGAGGATGACCTGCTTGGTTTTCCAGAGGAGCGCCATGGTCATGGCCAGTGGCAGCAGCGCGAAAAAGACCAGCGTCCAAAAGCCGAGCCGGTCAAGCCAGTAGGTAAAGTCGCCGAAGACCGACTGCCAGCGTGAGGAGTGCAGGAAGACGTCGTAACCCGCGCTGAGGAATAAAAGGCCGATGATCAGCCAGCGGTTGAGGATGGTAAACAGCAGGGTTTCGTGCCGGAGCGTTTCATCCGGCAACATCGCGCCGAGCTGTTTGAGGACGACGTTCAAATTGAACAAAAAGAGGAGCGCCGAAAGGCCCAGCACCCAGACCGCCGCGGTGAAAAGAGGCTGTCCGGGCATTTTGTTCTGCCAGTAAAGAAACGGGCACAGGCCGAAATTGACCAGACCGAGGAGCTTCGCTCGATCCAGGGCGGTGAGCCAGGGGCGCTCCTGTTTTTGAAAATCGCCCATTTGCCAGAGGCCATAGAGCAGCAAGCCGGTGCCGGCCAGCGCGGGGACGAGGCCCAGCGGCCGGAGCCAGTCGGCGCGGGCTGTTTCCGCGCAAATGACCAGCGACGCCGGCAGTCCCCAAAACAGGGCGGAGAGGCCGCGGGCCAGCCGTCCGAGCGAACGGAGCAATTCGGCTTCGTTCCGGGCCCCGGATTCTGGATTTTGGGTTTCGGTCAAAACGAAAGGTACGTGTAGGCCTTCAAGCCGCGTTCGTAATCGTCGAGCAGCCGCATGGCTTCGGAGGGTTTCATGCGGTCGGATTTGATAGCTTCGTCCATTTGCGCCTTCATCTGCCGCTTGAGTTCGTTTTCGTCGTATTGCACGGCCGTGAGCGACTGGATGACGGTGTTGCCCTCGATGATTTCCTCGATGTAATAACCGGTGGGTTCGTCCGGCTCGAGAAAGACGTGGACCTCGTTGACTCGGCCAAACAAGTTGTGCAGGTCACCCATGATGTCCTGGTAGGCGCCCATCAGGAAAAAGCCGATGTAATATGGTTCGAGCTGTCCGTTGCCATTGGTGTTGAGTTTGTGGAGCGGCAAGGTGTCGCGCACGTCCCGGAAATCAATGAACTTGTTCACCTGCCCGTCGGAATCGCAGGTGATGTCCACCAGCGTGCCTTCGCGGGTGGGGCGTTCATTCAGGCGGGCGATCGGCATGATGGGAAACAACTGGTCAAGCGCCCAGTGATCGAGCAGCGACTGGAAAACGGAAAAATTACAAAGATATTGGTCGCCGAGGCTGTCTTCGAGTTGCCTGATTTCCTCCGGAACGTACACCTGGCCCTTGTAGCTGTCGACGACGTCGCGGCTGATTTGCCAGTAAAGATCCTCGATCTTCGCCTTGTCCGGCAAATCCAGGACGCCCAGGGTGAACATGTGCTGCGCATCCTCGCGGCGTTCGAGCGCATCATGGTAGCCTTCCAGTTTGTTCAGCTTGCTCAGGTTCTTTTTGATGTCCAGCAACTCCTTCACGAGCGCGTGCTCGTTGTCGCCGAACTTCAAGAACTGGCCGGGCCGGATTTTTTCAATCGCGCCGAACACTTCGACGATGAGCACGCTGTGGTGCGCGACAATGGCGCGGCCGCTTTCGCTGACAATGTCCGGATGCGGCACAATTTCGGCGTTGCACACATCGGCAATGTAAAAGACCACATCGTTCGTGTATTCCTGCAGCGTATAATTCGTGGAGCTGTCGAACGCCGACCGGCTGCCGTCGTAATCCACGCCCAGTCCGCCGCCGACGTCGAGATACGAGATGGGGAAGCCCATTTTATGGAGCTTGGCGTAAAGCCGCGCGGCTTCCTGCACCGCCTTTTTCACCGTGAGAATGTCGGGCACCTGGGAACCGATGTGGAAATGGAGGAGTTTGAGGCAGTGGCCGAGATTTTCTGCCTTCAACATTTCCGTCGCTTCCAGCAGCTCCGCCGTGCTCAGGCCGAACTTGGCGTTTTCGCCGCCGCTCTCCGCCCAGCGTCCGGCGCCCTTGCTCAACAACCGGGCGCGAATGCCGATGAGCGGCTCGGCGCCCACCGATTTGGAGATGGCGATGATCTGCCGCAGTTCCTCAAGCTTTTCGACGACCATGATGACCGTCTTGCCGAGTTTGATGCCGAGCATGGCCATTTTGATGAAATCCGCGTCCTTGTAGCCGTTGCAGATGATCAGGCAGCCCAGCTGGTTTTGCAGCGCCAGCCCGGCGAACAACTCCGGTTTGCTGCCGACCTCCAGGCCGAACTCGTACGGTTTGCCGGCGTCGAGAATCTCCTCCACCACCTCGCGGAGCTGGTTGACCTTGATGGGAAACACGCCGCGGTACTTGCCCTTGTAATTGTATTCCGCGATCGAGCTGCGGAAAGCGAGGTTGATGGACTCGACGCGATGGCGCAAAATGTCCTGGAACCGGATGAGCAGAGGGAACTTCAGCCCGCGGGCTTTGGCCTCCTCGGTGACGTCCGTCAAATCCACCGCCACGCCGGCGTCCTGCAGCGGGCGCGCCACGACGTGCCCGGCCTCGTTGATGTCGTAGTACTTCGCGCCCCAGCGATGGATGTTGTACAGGTTGCGCGCCGCTTCAGTATTCCAGGGCGGCGCGCCGTCGGTTGAATTGCTCATCTTAGTGCTTCTATGGAACGAACTATAAAATTCCCGGCGCAGAAATCAACAAGGGTAATGAAAAATTTTTGCGCGAAAATGTCGTGGGCCCAAAATTTACCAGTCCACGATGCATCGTTCCCGGGTGAACTGTGAACTTTGGGCGGTGTACTGCTGGAACTCCACGTCCGTTCCGTCCGGGTCCTGGCACCAGAATTGCCAGGTCTGGTCGCACCCCTTCTTTTTGGGTTTCACGGCCACGCCGTGCCGGATCAAGGCGTCCCGTACCGCATCCAGATCCTCCACTTCCAGGCAGAGATGATGGATGCGCTGGTGGCCGGCCTTTTCTTCCGCGCCGGCCTTGAAGATTTCGATGAATTGATTGGCATTGATCGCGAGATAGAATCCATACAACTCGCCGTCCTTGAAGAAATCAAAATGCCGGCGCAATCCCAGCGCCCCGCAATAGAAATCCAGGCTGCGGTTCAAATCCTTTGAAAAAAGGCACACATGGGCCAGGGTCTTGATCATAAATTTACGCTAGAGCCGGGCGCACTATAGAACGCGGTCCGGAGAATTCAATCCGGAGGATGGATTTTTTTTCGTTACCCGGTCGGCTGTTTCGCCGTTTTGCAACCGGACATGTGTTGACAAAACCGCGGGTCTCCTTAGCATCGCCCAGTGACCCTGATGTCACAGATGGCATCCAACGATATCTGGCGTTTGTGCTTTCGCTATGATTTTCCCCTCCCTCCGGTCGGTTGCCGTCCAGTTGTTCCAAACCGGTCCTGGTTACCACCCATTCAACCCTGAAAAATCATGAAAATAAAACTCCTTATTCTGCTGCTGGCCGGCCTGATGACCACCCTGTACGTCGGTCGTGCGCAGGACGATGCCAAAACGCGCGAGGAAGTCATCAAGCTGGTGAAGGGGTTGAAATATCAGCAAGGCGAAATCGCCTTGAAAGGCGGCCTGGCCCGGCTGACCGTGCCGACGGAGTTTAAATATCTCGGGCCGGACGATGCGGAAACGGTCCTGGTCAAACTTTGGGGCAACCCGCCTTCCGGCGAGAAGACGCTGGGACTGTTGATGCCGGCGAGCCTGACACCGTTGAGTTCCAATTGCTGGGTGGTGACCATTGAATACGTGGAGGACGGCTACGTGAGCGACAAGGACGCTGGCAAAATCAATTATGACGATCTGCTCAAGCAAATGCAGAAGGGCGCCGTTGAAAGCAATAAGAAGCGTTCGGAGAAAGGTTATCCCACCGTGGAATTGCTCGGGTGGGCGGCTACACCCCGCTATGACGCGGTCACGCACAAGCTTTACTGGGCCAAACGATTGAGATTTGAGGGGGAGACCGGCGATACGCTCAATTACGACATCCGCATGCTGGGGCGACGCGGCGTATTGGTTCTGAGCGCGGTGTCCTCCCTGGATCAACTGGGTGAAATCGAGAAGGAAACGCCGCAAATTCTCGGCATGGTGGATTTCAAAGAAGGCAACCGGTATGCCGATTTTGATCCAAAGGTGGACAAAGTGGCCACCTATGGCATCGCGGCGCTGGTTGCGGGCGGCATCGCCGCCAAGATGGGCTTCTTCAAACTGATCTGGGTCTTCGTGCTGGCCGCCAAGAAATTCATCATCATCGCCCTGGTGGCCATCGCCGCCTGGTTCCGGAAAATATTCGGCAAAACCAAGAACGCGGATCCCACCGCTTGAAGGACCTATCCCCGGCCGAACGGTGGCTGACCGGATCGGGGAGTTACAAAAATGGTTCGCCAAAAGCTGAACCGCGGCAATAATAACGCCTGCATGCCGAAAGTTTCACTCACTGCCATCGTCAAACATTGCGACCGGATTCTTCGCACCAAAGAGATCGGCGATTACGATGGCGCTGTAAATGGTTTGCAGGTGGAAAATCATGGGACGGTCGGCCGCATCGCCGCCGCCGTGGATGCGAGCCTGGCTACGGTGGAACTGGCCATCGCGGCCCGGGCCGATTTGCTGCTGGTGCATCACGGTTTCTTCTGGGGGCCGGCGCATCCCTGGACGGGCAGGAAATACGCACTGCTCCGGCGGTTGTTGGAAAACAACCTGGCCGTTTACAGTTCACACCTGCCGCTGGACGCGCATCCCAAACTCGGCAACAACGCGCAGCTTTGTGCGGCGCTTGGCTTGAAGCCGCTGCGCCCGTTTTTCGTCAGTCACGGGCAACCGATCGGTTTTCAGGCGCGGGCCAGCATCTCCCTGACGGAACTGGCCGCCCGGCTCGCACGGGCCACCGGCGCGAAACCGCGCGTTCTCCCAGGTGGCCAAAGCCGGTGCGAACACATCGGCATTGTGACCGGCGGGGCGGGCGGTGATTTGAAACAGGCTGCGGCGGGAGGCGTGGACACGTTCATCACCGGCGAAGGCCCGCACTGGACCTACGCGCTGGCCGAGGAATTGGGATTGAACGTTTTATACGGGGGCCATTATGCGACGGAGACTTTCGGCGTGAAGGCGCTCGCGGCGGAACTGTCGAAAAAATTCAAAGTGCCGTGGCGGTTTCTGGATCATCCTACGGGGCTTTGAGCCCGCGCTGCGCCGGGATCATTTCGCGTAAAATTCGATGAAAGCGTCCCAGGCCTTCTGCTCGTCCCAACCCGGCACCAACCGGCTGGCGGGTTCCGTGTTCGAACGGGACAGGGGTTCGCTGAAATCCTCCTGCCGGGCCAGTTTCAATTCGCAAACCCAGCCGAGCCGGGCTTTAGCTTCCTGAGCGACGCGTTGGGCAAATTCGCCCTGTTTCCCCACGTAACCGCTGGGATTGGTTTTGACGCAGCCGGCTTTCAGTTCGCTGACGCGCTGGACAAACTGACCGAAAACTGCCGCGAGCAGGTCCACGTGAATATTGTCACGCAAATAATCGGGAGTGATGACTTCAACGGGTTTGCCTTCCCGCCAATTGCGCATCAGATAGGCGGTGAAGCGCGGTTCCTCGAACGGGCCGAAGGGATTGGGGATGACGAATTTGCCGAGCGCCAGCCCGGCTTCGTGGCAGTAATACCGGAACAGCTGGAAGGTCATGGCTTTCGACAGGCCATAGGGCGAGAACGCGCGGAGCGGTTCATCGCCAGTGCCTTCGTCTGGTTCGAAGACCGTGCCCGTGAGAACGACCGCTTTCAAGCCGCGCTGTTTCAACAGCGCCAGCGCGGCGCGCAGATTCAACGTGTTGTTTTGGAGCGCTCGGAAGGCGTCAAAATCGGGGCTTTTATAATTCCGGACCTCGGCCGCATGGTGGCAGAGCAGGTCAAAGCGGTTTTCGCGGACGGCCTTTAGGAAATTTTCCGAGCCGAAGGGTGCCTGGGGAATAAAACGGCACACGGATTTTAATTGCTCCACGCGCCACAACCGGAGGTCCGCGTAGTCCACCAGGTCACCCGTGACTGGGCAGACGATTTCGTGCCCGGCGGCCGCCAGGGTTTTGACAAACCAATATCCCGTGAAAGAGCTCGCGCCGGTGAAGAGGATTTTCATAGGTGAATTAAAATGGCGACGCAAAATCGCGCAGGGCGGGGAATTTCCGGTCACGGTCGGAAACCACCGGGTCCGTCACCGGCCAGCGAAAGTCAATGGAATCCCAGGCAATGCCCGTGTCGTGGGGGGGAGAGTGAACCGGGCTGGCGAGATAGACCATCACGCTGGCCTCTTCCAGGGCGAGGAAGCCGTGGGCGAACCCTTCCGGGATAAAAAGCATTTCCCGGTTGGCGGCGCTGAGTTCATGGCTCAACACGCGGCCGAAGGTGGACGAGGCCTTTCGCAGGTCAACCACCACGTCGAGCACTTTGCCGGTTACGCAATAGACCAGGCGCGTCTGCGTGTGCGGGGGCAACAGCACGTGAAGGCCGCGGATGACGTTCCGGCGCGAGACGGAGAAAAATTCTTCCTGCGGCTGGAAAGCCAGGCCGGCTTCGCGGAGGCTTTCCGCGTGATAAGTTTTGACGAAACTGCCGCGCGCATCGTCAAAAACGCGCGGGCGGATGATTTGAACGCCCGCCAAGGCTGTCGCAATTGTTTCCATCGGGAACCGTTCAGAATTTTTTCACAAACGCCCGTATCGTGTCCACCATGTAATCGAGCATCGGCCGGGTCAGGCCCGGATACGTGCCGATGAACAGCGCTTCGTTCATGATTTTGTCCGCTCCCGCCAGGCTGCCGACCACCCGAAAGGCGTCCGGCCGGGCCTGCCGCAACTGGACCAGCACCGGCTGGCGCACGAGGTTGCCGCCGAAGAGCATGCGGTTGCCGATTTTTTTGTCTTCGAGATGTCGGGCAAAGGCCAGCCGCGCAAAGGGTGCCGTCGGTTTGACACGCAACATGAAGCCGAACCAGGAACATATGGTGCGGTGCCCCGACGCGTCCCAGGTGAAACCGTCCGGCGTCCAGCCGGTGGCGTGCGTGGGCAGCATGAAATCGAAAAATTCCGAATACGGGTCGAGGCCGCGCCGCAGATACTCCCAATTATCGATGCGCGTCTGGATGAATTGCGGCAGTTTTTCCAACTGCACACAACCGATCGCGGCCTGGATGTCCAGCGGTTTCAGGTTGTAACCGAGGTGGGAGTAAATATATTTATGGTCGTAGCCTTTCGGCAGTTCACCGAGCTGCCAGTCGTAACGTTTCCCGCAGGTGTTGTCTTTGCCGCTGGCGCACCAGCAGTCGCGCCCCCAATCGCGAAAACTCTCGACGATGACGCGCAATTTCTGGCTTTGGACGACGTTGACGGCACCGCCTTCGCCGAGGGTCATGTGGTGCGGCGGATAAAATGATTGCGTGGACAGGTCGCTGAAAGTGCCGGTGAGCCGGCCGTCATACTGGCAGCCAAGCGCGTCGCAATTATCCTCGATCAACCAGAGATTGTGTTGGCGGCAAAAGGCGGTGACCGCGGCAAGGTCGAAGGGATTGCCCAACGTGTGGGCCATGAACACGGCCTTGGTTTTGCCTTCGACGAAGGCGGCTTCCAGCTGTTCGGCGCGGCCGTTCAAGGTGGCCTGATCGTTGTCGATGAACACCGGCACAAAGCTGTTTTGCAGGATGGGCGTGACCGTGGTGGGAAAACCCGCGGCGCTCGTGATGATTTCATCGCCGGGTTTCAACTGCCGGTTGCCGAGGCGCGGGCTGGACAGGGCGGAAACGGCCAGCAGGTTGGCGGAGGAGCCGGAATTGCACAGCACGCTGGTTTTGACCCCGAGAAAGGCCGCGAACTTCTGTTCAAAGGCCTCGCCTTCCCGGCCAAGGGTCAACCAGAAGTCGAGCGTCGCAGACACGGCGGCGGCGACTTCGTCCTCCGTGAAAACGCGCCCGGCGTAGAGCACGGGTGTCTGGCCTGGAACGAACGGCGGCTGCTTTTCCGGCAACCAGGCCGGGCGATTGGCGACGTGGGCTTGACGGGAAAATTCGCGGGTCAACCGGAGAATTTCGGCTTTGAGGTCAGCAGGTGAGTTCGGCATGGGATTTCAAATGTTCGCCCAGGCGATGCCCGCGGTCCGGGCACCTTGTTCATATTCCTCGATTTGGACGCGGGTCAGATCTTCGGCCAGCGCCGGCCCGCGCTCATGAACGTCGCGATACCAACCCACCGTCCGCGCAATGGCCTGGCTGAAATTCCACGCCGGTTGCCAACGTAACAGGCGCCGGGCCTTCGCCGTCGAGAGCATGAGGAGCCTGGCTTCATGGACTCCATGCGGGTCGCTTTTATCCTCCCAATGTCCCGGCCAATGCTTCAACACCTCGTGGACGAGTTCGCTGACCGGCCGGTTGGCTTCCTTGTCCGGGCCGAAATTGAATGCGGTGGCGAGATCTTTGGCCTCCTGTTTCACGACGTCGGGCCGGGTGAGAGTCGCTCCCAACCAGAGGTAACCGCTCAGTGGCTCGAGCACATGTTGCCATGGGCGGGTGGCGGACGGGTTGCGAACAGAAATCACCTCGCCCCGTTGCAGGGCGCGGATGCAGTCGGGCACGATGCGGTCGGCGGCCCAGTCACCGCCGCCGATGACGTTGCCGGCGCGGGCGCTGGCGACGCGGACGGGATGTGAGCCGAAAAATGAGCGGCGAACGGCGCTGATGACCAATTCGGCCGCGCCCTTGCTGGAACTGTAAGGGTCATAGCCGCCCAACGGCTCTTCCTCGGCGTAGGCATGGTCCTGCTCGCGGTTTTCGTAGCACTTGTCCGTGGTGACCAGCACGGCGGCACAGGGCTTTTTGAGCGACCGCAACGCTTCGAGCACATGCGCCGTGCCCATGATGTTGGTGGCGTACGTTTCGAGCGGATGTTCGTAGGAATAGCGCACCAGCGCCTGGGCGGCGAGATGGAAAACGAAGTCGGGTTGAACGTGCAAAATCGAGCGTTTCACCACCTCGAAATCGCGCACGTCGCCGATTTCGTGTTCGACGCGCTTTTCAATCTCGAGTTGGTCGAAGATCGCCGGCCGGGTTGCCGGCGGCAGAGAGAAACCGTGGACCCGAGCGCCCAGTTTCAACAACCAGCGGGCGAGCCATGCGCCTTTGAAGCCGGTGTGGCCGGAGAGCCAGACGGTCTTGCCTTGAAATGTGCCGGCAAACATTGCCATAGATGCGCTTGATTTCAACGGGCGCGGATTTGCCCGGCCGGCCCCGGAACCGGAAAACGTTCGCCGCCGGGCATCCCGGGCCCGGGCCATAACCCGGTGGCTCCCCCGCGGCGGATGCCCCGGCCGCCACACAGGATGAAGACGGAAATAACCACTGTGTTCATGCGGCTATGCTGGCGGAATCTCCGCGGCAATGAAAGCCTGAACTTGTCCACCGGCGCCGTTTTCGCCTAATCTGCCCGCCCGTGAAGGCAAAAATTATCACGACTGTGCCGGTTTTCAACGGTGAGCCGTTTATCGGGCAGACGCTGGATTCCATCACGCGTCAGACGCTGCGCCCTGACCGGGTGATTGTCCTGGACAATTGTTCCACTGACCGCACGGAGGAAATTGTGCGGAATTTTGCCGGCATCCAATGCGAGTTCATCCGCAACCCGACGAACCTCGGCCTGTTCGGCAACCTGAACCGCTGCCTGGAATTCGCCGGGCAGACGGAGTTCCTGCAGCTGCTGCACGCCGATGACCTGATTGAGCCGCAGTTTTATGAAGTGATGACGACGGTGCTGGCAGAGGGCAATGGCCGTGGACTGGCATGGTCGCTTGACGAGCGTATCGACGAAAACAACCGACACCTGAGTTTGTCCGGCAAACCGGACGGGAAGATTGAGGTGCTGACGCGCGACCATTTTTTGCAGCGCAAAGCGGAGATTGGCAACCAGGCCTTTTGCGCCACGCTGCTGAAAACCAATTTTCAGCCCGCCCCCGGCCAGTTCCCGTTGGACTGCCCGATTCTCGGCGACATGATTTTCTGGGCGGCGTTCGGCGCGCACTGTGAAAAAATCGTCCACGTTCACCGGGCTTTGGCAAAGTATCGCTGGCATGGTGGGAACGAAACGGTTTTTCATGCGCCCACCATCCAGGCGCTCATTTTGGACGAATGGCGGGCCATGGAGACGAACGAGGCGCTGCGCGGAAAAGGCTGGAGTCGGCATCGAAAATTGAAACTGCAAGGCCTGCTCGCGGTGCGCTCCGGCATCAAAGCCAAGCGTGTCCGGCAGAATGGCAACACCGCCTATTCCCGGGAAATCGCCCGGGCTGCGCGCAATATCACCGGCTGGCCGCTCTGGCTGGCCGGGCAGGTTCTGGTCGAACTGCGCGATCTCTATCTGTTCCGGATTCTGGGCCGGACCCGGCATCCGAAGAACATTTACGGTTAAGTTTTCGGCCCCGGATTGCGGCGTTCGGCAAAAACGAGAATGCCGCATAACAGAATTCCAACCCCGATGGCCGTCAGGCTCACATAGAGCGGGCCGTTCGCGATGGAGAGTCTGAATTCCACCGTATGGGGGCCCGTCGGCAGGTACACGCCGCGCATGATGAAATTACAGCGCAACAATTCCGCCGGTTTGCCGTCCACAAATACCCGCCAGTGCGGGTCAAATTTGTCGTTGAGCAGAAGCACCGTCGGCGCGCCGGCCCGGGTGTCGAGCACCAGATCCTTTGGCCGGTAGCTTTGGTATTCAACGGTACCGGAATTTTCATTGGTGGCGTTCGCCGCCGGGGCGGTGGGCACCGCGGTCGAAACCAAAACGGTTTGCCAGGCGTCAAAGTTTGTGCTGGCGAGAGTTTGCAGCGTGGCGGTGTCGTTCGTGTTGATTTGCCAGTGGGAATAAAGCCTGGCGCGCGGCAGGGCACCGGTGAATTCGAAGAGGGCCAGGGCGCCATCGTTGGCGGGCACGGCGGTCATTTCTTCGAGCTGGGTTATTTGTTGCAGTCCCGGCTTCGGCAGAAGATCAAATCGTTGGACAATCCGGAAACGATGTTGCTCCGGGTCCAGAAACCCGTTCAAATCGTCCAGAAAATTCGTCGGTCCGAGCAGATAGCGGGTATTCGTCAATTGCCAGCGCCGCGCAATCAGGTAAGCCGTGTCCGGCGTGTTCTGGAAAAGGAACGCCATTTCAAAAGCCTTTATGTCCGCCGGTGGCCGCGGCATCTGGATGATATCCAGCGACTGGATGTTGTAATAAAGAAAATGGTGTTGTGCCCATTCGATGTGGTAAAGCTCGGCCCAATAATTGTCGTAAAAGGGCAGAGGTTGCGGCACTGGAAACGACGGCGAAAGGGCTACGCGGTGCTCGTAGGGTCTGTCGCGGAGAATTTCAATAATGGGATTGCTGGCGTATTTTTGTTGGTAATCCCAGTGGATGATATACGGCAAATTGGCCCGTCCCAGATCCACCACGAGCAGGATGCCGAGCAGGATGCCGCCAAGCCGGGCGCGTTTCCCGGAAAAAATCCCGGCGATGACCAGCACGCCCAGGCCGGCGGCCAGCGCGAAAAGGACGAGGAACCAGCCCACCTGCCCGATGCTGAAGGCGGCGATCTGATTTGCCATGTCTTCGGACCCAAATCCCACGGTCTGCAAATAACGGACCAGGCCGGGCTTTTCGGACGCGTAGATGACCCACGCCAGTACCGCCGCGACCAATGCCGCACCGCAGGTGTAAGTCCAGTTCCGGTCGAAGCCGCGGACCTTGGCCCACCAATTCTTGAGGTGGGCGGACAAGGATGTGGAATTGGCTGCCACGACTTCCAAATATCGCCGGCTCAAACCGTGGATGCCGTAGGCGAACAGGATGGCAATCGCCCACGAAAACACGATCAGGAATTTACTCGGACACCGGATGGTGGAGACATAAGGCAGCATGTAAAAGAACCGGTAGAACGGCGCAAAACGGCCATAGGCCAGCAACAACGAGCCGATCAATACCACCGCCCAGAACCGGACCAACCACTTTTGCGTATCGGTGAAAACTGAATTTTGACGGCGCAGCGATTGGGCGATGGCCCAAAACGCCAACAGTGCCACCAGAATGCCGGCATAATTCTGGCCACTCGTAAACCGGATCGTGCCTGGCGGGGTAGGGCCCTTTCTCCCGCCTTCAAAATATGGATCCAGCGCCGGATCGCTTCCGACCGTGCCCCAATAGTTGCCTCCGCGATAACTGTCCTGGAGGAAACTCATCATATTGTTGGGGGTATCCAGCTTGTAGCCAAACAGGCCGGGCACGAACAAACCAAGCGTTTCCGTTTTGGGTTCACTCCAGGAGGTCGCCCAATTCCAGTGCTGGCTCTTTGATTCCTCGTCCTGTCCGGTTCCGGCCACCCCTTGAATTTGTGTGCCGACGAGGGACACGACCGTTTGCGTGGCGATGAAACCGGCAAAGGCAGCGATCACAACCACCTGCCCGATGCCCCGGGTGCATTTAGTCAAAGCCGATCCACCCTCATCGACGAGCGTTTTATAAAAAACAAACGTGGCGATGAATACGCTGAAAATCGCTCCGATATCGGCTGCTTCCATTACATTGATGCCCACGGCCAATCCGGCCAGGGCCAGTCGCGTCCAGCGGGTGAGCAACGGAGTGGCCGGCGTGTTGGATACCACCAGGGCCAACGCGAAGAAATCCATGCCGATGGCAATTTGTTGCGAAGCCACGCCCCAGCAGGCATTGGAAAAAAAGGTGGAATTCAACGCTGCGGCCAATGCCCCCAACATGGCCGCCAGCGGTGAAAGTTTTGATTGCCGGAAGAAAACCCAGGCGCCGAGCCCCAGGATGAACAAAGCAATGGGAGCCACAAATTTTGAGTAACCCACCGGTCCCAGTCCCCAGCGGATCAGAGCGTTGATATCCGGCGGAAAGGCACCGCCGATGGCCCCAAAGATGTTCATGTCGCTCCAGGTGCCGGTGAAGGCATCGGGAAGCTGGGAGGAGGCGAGGCATTGCGTCCCTAGAGGCCCGTCATTTGAGAAATGAACATAACCGGGCAAAAAACTTTTGCCGAAAAGCACCGCTAGAATTACGGCCAACAACACCGTGAAGAAAATTCCATTGGATCTGATCGTTGCGATTGGTTTGGCGGCTTTCATAGCATCGGCATCAACTACAAGGTTAATTCACAGTTTACCAAGGGATAGACACCGGCACTGCCCGTTTTTGTATATTCATGCAATCAGCGATCCATCCATGTCCCGTTGATGGTTAAATCGCCATTGTCTGTGGCTGCGGTTCGGGTGTCAAGGTGTTGCCGTCAGCGTCCCTCGGCACAGGCCATTTCCAGATTGACGCGTTCCCGAGCCGGCATACCTTTGGGCATGAATTGGCTTGGAAACAAATCCCTCGCATTCCGCACGGTGTCAAAACTCCCTTTCTCGTCCCTTTGAAAATCGGCGTCAATTCACGGATGATTTTGGAAAAAGGCACCGGCGTGCCCAATTACGTGGCGTGTTTGTATCGCAAGTGCCAGGAAATTGATCCGGCCAACCAATACGTCTTTTTCCAGCCCAATGCATTCCGCACACTGGGCGTGACGGAGGTGGCTTCCACGCCGCGGGGATTGTTGGGCGCCGCCCTGTTCGACAGCCTGAGGGTGCAGCGGTTGATCCGGCAGGCCAATTTGGACATCTTTCACGGACCGTCCCATTTTCTCCCCTTGCGGAAACTGGCCGGCGTCAAATACGTGGTGACGGTTCACGATCTGGCCTTTCGCGTAATGCCCGAACAATACGGTTGGAAGCATCGTTGGTACTTTGGCTGGCAAGTGGCGCGGTCGCTCAAAATGGCCGACGCCGTGGCGGCGGATTCGCTCAACACCAAAAAGGACATCATTCGCTTTTACGGCCTGCCGGAGGAACGCATCCACGTCGTTCATCTGGGCGCCTCGGAGCAATTTTCGCAGATGGCGGAACGGCCGGGTGAACGTTTGATTGCCGGCAGATATTTTTTTTCGGTGACGACTCATCCCGCGCGAAAAAATGTATTGGGCGCGATGGAGGCCTTTGCCCGGTTCGCCGCCGGCTCGGATTTGAGCTATGTTATTGCCGGATTGATGGGGGAGCCTCAACGGCGGGAATTGCTTGCCTGCGCCGAGCGCTTGGGGATTCAACAGAAAATCAGGTTGTTCGGCTATGCCGACGATCAGCAGCTGATCAATCTCTATTGCCATGCCGAATTTTTCATTTACCCCTCGTTTTATGAAGGATTTGGCCTGCCGCCGGTGGAAGCGATGGCGTGCGGTTGCCCGGTGATTGCGTCCAACACCAGCTCGTTGCCGGAGGTCATGCCGGACGACCAGTGGCTGGTGGATCCGTATGACATCGGCAACATGGCGCAAAAAATGCAACGGATGCTGGCGTTGTCTCCGGATGAACGCCGGCAGATCGGCGCCGGCAATCAACGGCATGCCCGCAATTTCACCTGGGAAAAAACCGCCGCCCGGATGATTGAAATTTTCGAAGTGTTGCATCGGAATGAAAGCCGCCCTTCGGCGCGGCCCGTTTCAAAGTGACCCGGGGAAATCGTTTGCGGGCAGGGCAGTCAACCGATGGCTTCTCCGGCCAGGGCCGGGCTTGAGGGCCGTGGGTTTTCCCGACAGGCAAGCCATTTTTGCGGTTTTAGATTGAATGAGATGTCGAGTGTTCGGTATTTTCGTCCAAATATGAAAGTGGCAATTTTCTGCGGAGGTCGTGGCACTCGTTTTCGTGAAGTCAGTGATGTCATTCCCAAACCGATGGCGCCGATTGGCAACCACCCGATCCTGTGGCACATCATGAAAATCTACAGTGCCCACGGTTTCAACGAATTCGTTTTGCTGCTCGGCTACAAGGGTGATTATATCCGCGATTTTTTCCTCAACTTTGCCGCGTTGACGAATGACATCACCATCGATCTTGGCCGGACGGGTCCGGACCGCATCACCTTTCACAGCCAGTTTGCCGAGACGTGGCGCATCACTTGTGTGGATACCGGTGAGGACGCGATGACCGGCGCCCGGCTCTGGCGCGCCCGGAAACACCTGGAGGGGGAGGGAATTTTTTGCGCCACCTATGGCGATGGGGTGGCCAACATTGACATTCCCGCCCTCATTAAATTTCACAAGTCACACGGCAAGGTCGGGACCTTGACCGGCGCGCATCCGCCGGGTCGCTTTGGCGAACTGGTGATCCAGGGCCAGAACGTCGCCAAGTTTAACGAGAAGCCGGAGTTCAGCGGCGGCTATTTGAACGGCGGTTTCTTCGTGTTCAATGCCTCCATCTTCGACCGCTACTTGAACGACCGGGAAAATTTGATTCTCGAACGCGAACCGTTGCAGCGCATGGCGGCGGATGGCGAACTCATGATTTATAAGCACGACAGCTTCTGGCATCACATGGACACCCCGTACGAATTTGAAGTGCTCAATAATCTCTGGAAGACGGGCAAGGCTCCGTGGAAAATCTGGGAATGAATCCGGCCAAAAACGATTTTTGGCATGATCGAAGGGTGTTGGTGACCGGGGCGACCGGCATGGTCGGTTTCTGGCTCGTGAAAGATTTGCTGGCTGCAGGGGCGCAGGTCATCGCGCTCGCCCGCAATCCCGGTTCGACCGCCGGCCTGGATCGCTCCGATGAGGGCCGGCAGGTTTTGTCCGTGCCGGGAAACGTTGAAGATTTTCCCGGCCTCAAGCGCGTGCTCAGCGAGCAGGCGGTGGACACGGTCTTTCACCTGGCGGCGCAGCCGATTGTGAATGTGGCGCATCGCGATCCGTTGGCCACCTTTGAAACGAACATTCGTGGCACTTACAATTTGCTCGAAGCGTGCCGGATGCAACCGGAATTGGTGAAGCGGGTCGTCATTGCCTCGAGTGACAAGGCTTACGGTCCGCATGAGCACCTGCCGTACACCGAAGAAATGCCGTTGCAAGGCAGGCATCCCTACGAAGTCTCGAAAAGCTGCGCCGATCTCATCGCCCAGGCATATCATCATACGTACGGTCTGCCCGTGGCGATTCTTCGGTGCGGAAATATTTATGGCGGCGGCGCGTTGAACTGGAGCCGCATCGTGCCGTACACCATCCGGTGCTTTTTGAACCATCAACGGCCGGTCATCCGCAGCGACGGCCACTCGGTGCGCGATTATATCTACGTCAAGGACGTGAGCCGCTGCTATCTGAGAACCGCGGAATGCCTCGCGGACCCAAAAGTGCAGGGGCAGGCCTTCAACTTCAGCCTGGAACGTCCCATGACCGTGCTCGAGCTCGTGAAAGTGATTCAGCAATTGATGAACTGTAAACAGCTCGAACCCGACGTGCAAAACACCACGGCCGGCGAAATGCGCGCGCAATACTTGAACGCGGCGAAGGCGCATCGCCTTTTGGGCTGGCAGCCACAGTTCACGCTGGAGCAGGGGTTGAACGAAACCATTGCCTGGTATCGTGACTATCTGGCGACCCATGAAGCGCCGGCCAAATGATTCCGCCATGAATTCGTTTAAATATGATGTGGCCGTGACGTACCGGATTTATCCCAAAATATCCACCAACGGCCCGCGCCCGCCGGTTTTCCCCGATGACAAGCTCAAGCTGGCCGAATTTTGCCTGCAGTCTTTCAAAAACTCGCTCGGGGGATTGCGGGTCAAATTATGGGTGTTGCTGAACGATTGTCCGCCCGCCTACGAAACCCTCTTCACCCGACTGTGGCCGGCGGAGGATTTGGTCCTTTTGCGGTATCCCGGGGTCGGTGGCGGCACCACGCTCCAGGAACAGCTTCGTATCCTCATCGAGCAAACGGACGCGGAAATCGTTCATTTCGCCGAAGACGATTACTTCTACCTCCCCGGCCAGTATCGCCTGGCGGTCGATTTCTTCAGACAAAACCCGGATGCCGATTTCATTGCGCCCTATGAAAGTTCCGATTTTTACACGGCCGACCTGCACCGCATGAATTTTGAGAAAAGGGCCTTTGCCGGGAAAAATTGGAGTGCCTGCCTCAGCGCGACCCACACCTTCATGGCCAGACGTGCGGCGTTGATCGAAAGCCAGGATCTTTATCACCGGCTGTTTCGGGCTTATCAAGGGCGGGGTATTCCGGACCTGGCCATGTGGGCGGCCTTGACCAAGAAACGCATTTTTAATCCGGTCAAATTTGTCTGGTGGTCGGTTTCGCACCGATGGTTTTGGGCCGGCAGCATGGTCCTGTCCTGGTATTATTGCTGGCGACAAATTTTATTTGGCCGCCGCTATAAGCTTTGGTCGCCTCATCCCTGCATCGCCACCCACATGGTCACCGGCCTGGAGGCGCCCGGGGTCGACTGGCAAAAGGAATTTCAAAAACAAATGGCTGATGCCCCGCCCGGAGTGCCTGAACGTTGACCACATCCCTGCCTGCCGCCGGAATGGGCGAAGGCAATTTCCGTGCGCTTCGGGCTTGCTGCGAAGTCGTAATTCCGAAACACTTCGTTCATCGTTATGGCAAAAAAAGCTCTCATCACGGGCATTACCGGGCAGGACGGATCGTATCTGACCGAACTGCTACTCGCCAAGGGGTACGAAGTGTACGGCATCATCCGTCGTACCGCCGCACCTTACGTGGGGCAGCTGGAGCAGGTTTATGCCGACCCTCATTTCAAGGCCGAACGACTTTCCTTGCATCATGGGGACATGAGCGATGCCGGTTCGCTGAAGCGATTGCTGGATAAAATCCGGCCGGATGAAGTCTATAACCTCGCCGCCCAGAGTGATGTCCGGATCAGTTTTGACATTCCGGGTTACACGGCCGACATCACCGCCACGGGCGTGGCGCGATTGCTGGAGGCGATTCATGAAAGCGGCCTTCGCCCGCGTTTTTATCAGGCGTCTTCCAGCGAGATGTACGGCAAGGTGCGGGCCACCCCGCAGGATGAACTGACGCCGTTTCATCCCCGCAGCCCCTATGCCTGCGCCAAGGTTTATGCCTACTGGATTACGGTGAACTACCGCGAATCCTACGGCCTGCACGCCAGCAACGGCACCCTTTTTAATCACGAATCGCCCCGGCGCGGCGAGAATTTCGTGACGCGCAAAATCACCCGCGCCATCGCGCGCATCAAGGCCGGATTGCAGGACAAGCTGTTCATGGGCAACCTGGAGGCCAAACGCGACTGGGGTTATGCCAAGGAGTACGTCGAAGCCATGTGGCTCATGCTCCAGCAGCCGGAGCCGGATGATTACGTCATCGCTACCGGTGAAACCCACAGCGTCAAGGAATTCCTTGAGCACGCCTTCGACCATGTCCAGCTGGACTGGAAAAAATACGTGGAGGTGGATCCCAAATTTTATCGCCCGGCCGAAGTGGACCAGCTGGTGGGTAACGCCACCAAGGCCCACAAAAAGCTCGGCTGGATGCCCAAGACCAAATTTGCCGATCTCGTGCGTCTGATGGTGGAGGCCGACGTGAAATCACTGGCACAGCAGAGGAAATAGCCGGCGGTAATGAAACGTGCCTTCATCACCGGCACCGGGGGGCAGGACGGTTCCTATCTCGCCGAATGGCTGCTCGGAAAGGATTATGAAGTCCATGGGTTGGTACGGCGCGGCAATGATTTGCCGTCTGCCAACCTGGAGCATCTCGTCCGCGACGGCCGGATCTACCGGAAACGTTTGTATCTTTACCCGGCCGATCTCGATGATCCCGATTCCGTGCGCGTTCCGCTGGTGCAATCTGCTCCCGATGAAGTCTATCACCTCGCGGGCCGGAGCCATGTCGGCCAGAGTTTTGAAAAAGTCGAGGAGACCTGCCGGGTCACGGGATTGGGCACGCTTCGGTTGCTGGAGCTGGTCCGTCAATTGCCCAAACCGCCACGTTTTTTTCACGCCAGTTCCAGCGAAATTTTCGGCAGCCCGGAACACTCACCGCAGGACGAGACCTCGCCGATCGCACCCGTGACTCCTTACGGTTGCGCCAAGGCATTTGGCACCCAGATGGTGCGGGTTTATCGCCAGACCTTTGGACTGTTCGCGGTCAATGGCATTTTCTACAATCACGAATCGCCCCGCCGGGGGATGAACTTCGTGACCCGGAAGATCTGCCTTGCTGCCGCCGCGATTAAAGCCGGAAAACAGCAGGAGCTGGTGCTGGGGGACACCAGTGCGCAACGCGATTGGGGGAGCGCCCGCGACTACGTGCGTGGCATGTGGCTGGCGTTGCAGCCGGGCACCGCCGAGGATTTTGTCTTCGCCACCGGCCAGCTTCATAGCGTGCAGGAGGTCATTGAGATTGCCTTCCGGGTTGCAGGTCTGGATTGGCGTCAGCACGTGAAGAGCGATCCCAAGCATTTTCGGCCGGCGGATCCACGCCAGCTTGTGGGCAACGCCGCCAAGGCCCGCCGCCTGTTGCATTGGCAGCCGGAAACGGCCTTTGAACAAATCATTGAGGAGATGGCCCGCGCGGATTTGGCCGCGACGTCACCCGCAGTTATTTGATTTTTTTGACGCGAATCGCAATGTTATAAGCGAGCGGGCCAAACGGAATGAAAAACTCCTGGTCCGCCAGCCAGTGCAGCGGCCGGGTCAGACTGCCCGCCAGCTTTATTCCCAGGAACAGGCTTAAAAATTCATACAGGTTGCTTCGGAAGACACCCAACACCAGGCCGCTCCGCAGGAGGCCGTCGATTTCATAACGACCTTGAAAATCAGAACCATTCAGCAGCCGGACAAAATCCTCCCGGTTGTAATGGCGATGCAGTTGTTCATAACCGGGTTTGAGATCATCCGGAGGGGCTTTCCTATATTTGGCCCGGTACAGCCAGCGGTAAAGCCGCGGCGCTTTGGTGCGCAGGTGATAAACATAGTTGTCGGGGTCCATGAATGAAAACAGGCCGCGATGAGGTGTGGTGATGATCAGCGTTCCTCCCGGAGCCAGAATCCGGCACATCTCGTTGAGGGCTTTCCGTTCGTCAATGACGTGCTCCAGGACGTCGTTCAAAATAATCACATTGAAATAGCCGGCTTCGAAGGCAGTCTGCTCCAGGCCACAAACCCGGAAGGAAATGTCGGGATACCGTTGTTGCGCGATGGCGATGAAGGTCGGGTTGGGATCCACTCCCCAGGTTTCGGCGGCCTTGGATTTGAAATGCCGGGTGCCATAGCCGAAGGCGCAGCCGCCATCCAATAACCGCTGGCAACCAGCCGGTATCCAGTCATGGGCCAGTTTGATTCTTCCGCATAACCCTGATTCGGGAAAATTCGTGTAATCGTCGTGCTGGTTTTTGGTCATTGCTTCAAGGTCTGTTTGGGTTTCAGATTGGCCACCAGTTTTGGATCATGTTTTCTGGTCTTGTAAGTCCACACGCCCCAGGCGTTACCCGCCACGCTGGCGGGACTGGCCAGCAGGTGCCAGAGCCAGCACGCGTCGCGGTCACGAACCAGGCCGCGCGCCGTGTGCCAGAGCGGGCCCACGAAAGTGGCGCAATACACAACCGCCAGCCAGAGTGGCACGGGCGGTTTTTCCTTCATCCAATTGGTCCGGGCCTGTTCCTGGACGCGAAGAAAATGCACCGTGGCCCGGCGACGTTTTTGCAGAAAGCCCCAAAGGGTCTGGACATAAAAATGATGTACGCCGCGACCGCGGATCCGCAGCCATTCGCGCTTGCCCTGGCGCATGAGGTGCAGCGCCGCGTGGGTGTCTTGAAAATGTTCGCCGGCTTTCACCGATTCCAGGTCGGCGCGGCGAAAAACGAACCCGTTCGCGCCGAGCGGATACGCGAGCGAGTCCTCGGGGAGGGTCCAGCGTTCCGCGTCGCCGTCACGGGCCACGAGTTTCGGATTTGCGCTCATCAACCAGGCAATGGGATCGCTGATGTGCAGCCGGTATGTGAGATAGGCGCAAAACGAGCTCATTTTGGGCGACGGCAGATAATAACTTTCCACGCCGAGGGCCTGCGGGCTGGCTGCGAGCACCCGCACCGCCAGTTCGATGTAATCGGGATGCGTGATTTCGTTGTCCGCATCCATAAAGACGATGTATTCGCCGGTGGCCTGTTGCAGCGCGAGGCGTTTGCCCTCCTCCATGTTTTTACCGTTGTCGTCGAGGACGACGGCCTGGTGTTTTTTTGCGATCTCGCGCGTCCGATCAGTGGAATGCGCATCCGCCAGCAGGATTTCATACCGGTCGCGGGGATAGGTCTGGCGTGTGATGGACGACAGCGCGTTGTCCAGCAATGCCTCGACGTTGAGCGTCGGCATGATGAAACTGATGCGAGGCAGGTTTTCCGGGCCGGACGGCATGGGGCGAGTCTGGCCTAAACCCCGGACGAATTCAAATCGGCTTTGCTGGTTCACCAATTTTGTGCGTGAGCATGGCGATGAGCCAAAGCAAAAACAATGCGCCGAACGCGACGCCCGCCGCTACGGGCATAACCTGCAGCAGATCCGCCGGCGATTTGCCGAAGCACAGCAAAGTAATCCCGTAGGCGATGCCCAGTCCGCCAAAGAGCAGTGAAAGCTTGATCCAGCGGCTGGCCAGCGACCATATCGCCAGCGCTTGCAACAGGCCGACGAAGACCATGGTGAGGGAAAGCCGGCCAATCATTCCGGCCGCATCCGGTGTGTTTCGATGCAGGAGTTGCAGGGCAAACGATTTCAACACGATCAGGCCGACGGCGCCGCAGAGCAAGCCGAACGCGTAAAAACCAAGCAATTTTAGCTGTTCGCGCAATGCGTTACCATGTTGTCGACCGGAACGATGGGTGAACAAAACGACCAGCAGCGGGAGAACGGCCGTAAGCAACGCACGGGCCAGCAATCCGGCCGAGCCGTAAGCGTCCAGATCGCTTTTCGCAAAAAATTTATTGGCTACGAGCAAATCGCCCTGGCTGAAGCAGATTGAGCCAAGAACATAGGCGGTGCTGACCAGGAGAAACTGGACAAATTCCCGGTCCCACGGCGAAATGGCGGTGTCGGTCCGGCGCGGAAAATCTTTTTTCCAGAAAAGCAAAATTAAATTGGCGAGTAGCATGACGGCCGTGGCCAAAACCGCCCATTCGGCCACGGGCCAGATTCTGGTCGTGAGCCAGCCGAACAAAACCCGCAGGATGGCCGCCAACAGTCCGATGAAGGCAAGCCGTTTGAACCAGGCCAGTCCCTGGCAAAGCGCCGTCACATAGGAGCTCCAAAGCCCGCCCAGCACGCAAACCAGTGCGATGAGGGTGAGACTCATACGTGGAATATGGAAAAAATCACCCAACGGTTTCACCAGCAGGATGGCAACGACCGAGCCGGCGATGGTGACATGAAAAAGAAATCGACGACAACCGGCCAGCAGGCCGTGCAGCCGGACGTCGTCGCCGCTGAAATGAAAGCGCGCGACGTGGTAGGTGACGGCCTGGGTGGCAATGGCCAGCGGCAGGCCCAGAAAACCAACGAAAGTGAGGGTGGTGAGAGCGAGGCCGAATTCGCCGGTTTCACCGTCGAATTGCCGGCTGACGATCATTTGAAAGATATAATGAACCAGGTTGGTCAACAGGCTGATGGCGGTAAAAACAATCCCGCTCTGCAGAAGCTGGTTCAGGCGCGGAGCCCCGGGGTTTTTCATTTCGCGCGCTTCGGGAGAAGGAATCATTTCAATGATGATTTTCCAGCGGACTGTTTCAGGTCCACCTTCAGGTAGCCGGGCGGGACAGGCTTGCCGTCAGCCTGGTCCTGAACCATGTCCAGGATGCGATGAATATTATGCAGTTCCAGCACCTTTTCCCGCCATTTGCGGCAGTTCTCGCGCATAACCGGATAACGGTCCAGGGCCTGGTGCAACAGCGGCTTCAACTGGTCCGGCGTCACGTGCATGGTGTCAATATTGAACAGACAATCATCCAGCCAGGGATATTCAAACGGCAGTCCGCGCCCGATCATCGGCGTGCCCAGGCAGAGGTATTCGAGGAATTTGTGCAGCGCGGCGTCCTGCAACCCGCCGGTGGTGACCACAAACCGGCTTTGCCGGCTTTTACGCATGTACTCATCGTAAGGCAGCCAGAAGTTTTTTTCCCGCCGGCAGTCGTAGAATTTGAAAGGGTGGTCGGCAAAACGGGCGATGGAATCCGTCAGCCGCCGGCGGTCCTCGTAGAGGCTGGCGAACGAATAGCGCGTCGGGACGCGATAATTGCGCATGATCCAGACACCCATGGTCCCGGCGGTGTTGGCAAAATCGTATTTCAGTTCTTCGTCCTTGCCGGCCATGTCATCGGCGTTGATGGCCCAGGGGAAATAAAGATATTTTTCCGGGGTGATGGGTTCGTCCTGCCGGCGCCGCCGGTTCCACCAGTCCACCAGGGGCGCGACGGCCACCGTTGGGGGGCGGAGCAGGGCACAAAGAGTCGGATACATGCCGGTTTGCGGATAGGGATTGAAGAAAAACGGAGGTTCCCCGGCTTGGACAAACGGCGCCTTTTCCAGGTACATGGCGATACCGTTGTATTTCCGAAAAAGAATATACTGCGCTTCGCGCATGTACCAGTTGGGCATGATCCACCAATCGTCACCAATGATGGAAAAATTCTTCCGCTCGCGGATCAGCGGATAGACGGCGGCCAGCTTGTTGGGTTCCATCCAGCCCAGGATGACGTGGTCGTCGCTTTGCCGGAGCAGCCGCCGGAGTTGTTCCAGTTCTTCGGCGTCCTTGTGGCTTTTAAGAACAAACAGTTTGGCTCCCCGCTGCCGGAGCGCCTCGAGATCGCGGATGGCATGACGTTGAAAAATGGTCTGGAACCCGCCACAAACCCAAAGACATTCCTTGATGACCAGCCGATGACGTTGTGGCATACGCGAAAAAGGTCAAAGGGTGGTCGCCATCCCGCCGGGTACCGGGGACTTTTTCAAGGTTGACATGAATGAAAAGTATCGTGAATCAAGGAATTCAGGGCAAGAATCTTTTCGGAAACGGCAGTCCAAGCGCGACTTCTTCCGATTTACCAGTCCCGGTTTGACGCCGGCCCAAGGCGATGGAATCAGGTTTTGCGCGCCGAGATGGCCAGACTCCAGCCGAATCCGGCATTGACCACGTCGAGGGCAGCGCGCGCCAGCGGGCGGACCAGGGCGGGGAACCGGTTGACGGTGGGGTCGACGTTCATCATCAGCGCTTCAATGCGGATGTCCGTCAGCTTTAACGCCGACAGGATGTGCCGGACTTCCGCCTTGGTGTAGGCCTTGGTGCCGATGCTCTCCTGATGATGCCACATTACCCAGCGAAGGCTTTTCCAGGGACGGCCCTTGAGCAAGGCGAATTTTACCCAGCTATGCAGCGCATTCAACGAATGCCGGTTATAGAGCATGATCTTTATTTCGCCGCCGGGGCGCACCACGCGCACCAGTTCGCCAATCGCCTTTTCCGTGTTGGGGGTGTGGTGCAGGACACCCCAGGAATAACCCAGATCGAAACTGTTGGATTCGAACGGAAGATTCTCGGCGTCGCTCACCTGCAACCGTTCCGGCGCCGGCAGGCCATAAACCTTGATACGATGGGTGAGATTGGCCAGCGCCTCTTCGGTCAGGTCAATCCCGGAGGCAATCGCACCGGCGCGCAGCCATTGAATAAAGTCCGTACCGGCTCCGAAGCCGACTTCCAATACCCGTTTCCCATGATACCGCGTGAACTGGGCAAATGAATGGACGAACGGCTGGCTCGCATAACGCCAACGCTCGATCTCCTCGAAATATTCCCGCGTGAATTTGTCCGAACGAGCCGCCCAGGTTTCGCACGATTCGCGGTTCCAGAACGCTTTGACTTCGGTTTTCAAATGGTCGGTCGTCGGCTCGGTCATAAATAACAACGGGATTTACTAGTGTTTAGCGGAGCCACCGTCAACAGACAATCCCGATCCTGTCCTGGGCATGAATTCGTGCGCGGGTTCAGCGTTTCCGTTCCCACCAGCACCAGCCGTTCACACCGGTACGGAGTTCCGCCACGGCGATTTTTTGGTCCGGCAGGCTGAGCTTTTGGAGAATGGCGTATTGCGCCGGGTCATAATTGCCGAGGGGAATGAACCGGCAATGATGCGTGCTTTCAAAGCGTTTCATCAATACCTCCTTGACCGATACCTGCGCGTCGGCCACCCGATGCAATTCCACGAGCAGGTCGGCCCGGGCCAGCTTCGGCGCCTTGACGGGGTCCAGCAATTCCAGCTCGTAACCTTCGCAATCACAAACGATGACCGTTTCTCCCTGGATCATTTCGTTGAGCCGGGCCGGATCGCAGGCGCCGCTGAAGATGACCCGGTCGTCCACCCGGTTGTGTTGCGCCAATTCATGGCAAAGCCGCGCCGCTTTATCATCGATGTCGAAGGCATAAACCTTTGTTTTGGGGGAGCGCAGGGCAAGTCCGACCGCGTAGTAACCTTCCGCACAACCGACGTTCAGGATGCGCTCATAACCATGCTGCACCACTTTTTCAATGACGTCGCCGAGTTCGGCTTCGTAGAAACCAACGAGTTTGGGCAGCAGCAGGCTGCCCACGCTCGCGCCAACATACGTCATCCCTTTGAAGGGGCCGGCAGAAATGCGGGCCGGTTGTTCGGGAAAAAGCTGCGCCAGAATTTGTTCCTGTCGGCGGAGGTTCCGGCAGAGAAACCAGCCGTAGTAAACATTGTAAATGGCCCGGAGCGGTTTAAGCAGAAAATCCGGCAGTACGCGGTATACCCACGCGCTCTGTCTATATGAAGGCAACACGATACGGAAGATACTTGGGCTGATAAACATGTCAAGACCGACCGCCCCCGGGGGATAATCACACCCGGCGAAAAGCAGTGGACCGCCGCGCACCGCTCAAAAATACTGGCGAGAAGCGCCGGCCCGCATTAAACTGGCTGTTCTGCATGGAAACAATTTTTGTCACTGGCGCGGCAGGCTTCATCGGCAGCAATCTCGTTGACCGGCTGTTGCAGGACGGCAAAACCGTTGTGGGTTGGGATAACTTCTCGACCGGCCAGCGCAAATTCCTCCTGCCCGCGCAGGCGAACCCCCGGTTCAAATTGATTGAAGGCGACAACCTGGATTTGGCCGCGCTGACCAGGGCCATGGCGGGTTGCGACACGGTTTTTCATCTCGCGGCCAATGCGGACGTCCGCTTTGGCCTCGAACACCCGTCGAAGGACCTTCAGCAGAATACCGTCGCCACGTTTAACGTCCTCGAAGCCATGCGGGCCAACGGCATCCGGCGCATCGCCTTCAGTTCCACCGGCAGTGTTTATGGCGAGGCGAAAAAAATTCCCACACCCGAGGAGGCGCCGTTTCCCGTGCAGACTTCGCTTTACGCCGCGTCCAAAGTTTCCGGCGAAGGGATGATTTCCTCCTATTGCGAGGGTTTCAAATTCGAGGGTTACATTTTCCGTTTCGTCTCGATTCTCGGTGAGCGCTACACGCACGGGCACGTTTTCGATTTCTACAAACAGCTGCTCGAACACCCCGATCGCCTGAAAGTGCTCGGCGACGGCGCGCAGCGAAAAAGTTATCTTTACGTCCAGGACTGCGTCAGTGCCATGTTGCACGTCATGAATCTCGGCACGGCAAAAAAGGCGAGGCACGGCGTGGAAATCTACAACCTCGGTACGGATGAATATGTTCAGGTCAACCAGTCCATCGGCTTCATCTGCAACGCGCTGGGTTTGAAACCGAAACTGGAATATACCGGCGGCAACCGCGGCTGGGTGGGGGACAACCCATTCATCTTTCTCGATACCAAAAAAATTCGCGGCACGGGTTGGAAAACGTCGCTAACGATTGAACAAGGCATCGGTCGCACGCTCCAATGGCTGCAGCAGAACCAGTGGGTTTACGAATTGCGCCCATGAACGTCACCGTCCTCGGCCTCTGGCACCTGGGCAGCGTCACGGCTGCCTGCAGCGCGCGGCACTTTCAGGTCGTGGGGCTCGACTTCGACGCGGCGAACATTGACCGGCTCAACGCCGGGCAGGCGCCCCTGGCTGAGCCGGGCTTGAACGAACTCCTGGCCGCCGGGCTGGCCGCCCAAAAACTTTCCTTCACCACCGACCCCAAAATCGCGTGCGCCCGGGCCGACGTGCTTTGGCTATGCTACGATACGCCGGTCAATGACCATGACGAATCGGACACGGACTTCGTCGTGGCCCGTCTTCGCCGTGCTCTGCCCCATCTGCCCAACGGCGCGCTGGTGCTGGTTTCCGCGCAACTGCCCGTCGGTACCTGCCGCCAACTCGAAACCGAATTTCCGCAATTTCATTTTGCCTGTTCGCCGGAAAATCTCCGGCTCGGCAAGGCCATTGACGCCTTCGAAAAGGCTGAACGCGTCATTGTCGGCCTGCGCAGCGACGCTAAAAAACCGTTGCTGGAGGAATTGTTCGCTCCGTTCACCCCGCAAATTCTGTTCCTGCGCACCGAATCGGCGGAGATGGTAAAGCATGCCCTCAATTCATTCCTGGCGCTTTCCATCACCTTCATCAACGAGGTGGCCCGATTGTGCGAGCTGGTCGGGGCGGATGCGAAGGAGGTGTCTGCCGGACTCAAAAGCGAGCCACGCATCGGGCCGAAGGCTTATCTCGGTCCCGGCGGACCGTTCGCCGGCGGCACGCTCGCGCGGGATGTCGTGACGCTGACCCGACTGGCGGCTGAACGCGGGGAACCGATATCCGTCATTCCCGCCATCAAGCAAAGCAACGATTTACATCGCGGCTGGATGTTGCGACGGTTGCGATCGTATCTCGGCGATTTGCGGGGCAAAACCATCGCCGTACTGGGCCTGACCTATACCCCCAACACGGATACCCTCCGCCGCAGTGCCGCGGTGGAATTGTGCCGGGAACTGGTGGCGGCAGGTGCGGGCGTCCAGGCCTTTGATCCGGCGGTGAAACAATTGCCCGCCGAACTCAATCCGGTGCGGCTGGCGGCTCAAATTGCCGACGCGGTGAAGGGAGCGGATGCGGCCGTCGTTTGCACGGAATGGCCGGAGTTCCGCCGGGCGGACTGGACCAAACTGGCCTCGACCATGCGCCGGGCTGTTTTTGTGGACGCCAACCGTTTTTTGGAAAAGGAGTTGAAAAGCCTGCCCTGCGTCGAACATCTTTCTGTCGGTCGTGCCTGAATATGAAACTCAAAGGTCTTAACGCGCTCATTACCGGCGGCAGCCAGGGACTGGGCAAGGTCATCGCCGAATATTTCCTCCGCGAAGGCGCGAATATTGTTCTCTGCGCCCGCAGCGAAAAAGATTTGTCCGCCGCGCGCGACGAACTGGCCGGGAAATTCCCCGGGCAAAAGGTTTCCGCCAAAACCTGCAACGTTGCCGATGAATCACAGGCAAATGATCTCGTCGCCTTTACCTTGCGCGAACTGGGCCCGCTGCACGCGCTGGTCTTGAACGCCGGCGTTTACGGGCCGATGGGGGCGACCGAGTCGGTTTCACTCGACGAATGGCGGCGGGCGATGGACATCAACCTTTACGGTGTTTTACTTCCGTCCCGGGCAGCGATCCCTTATTTCAAAAAAAACGGCCGGGGAAAAATCATCGTGTTGAGCGGTGGTGGAGCGACGAACCCGCTGCCCAACATCAGCGCCTATGCCGCATCCAAGGCCGCGGCGGTGCGGCTCATGGAAACGTTGGCCGAAGAATTGCGGAGCTTTCAGGTGGACGTAAACGCCATTGCCCCGGGCGCGCTGGCCACGCGGCTGGTGGATGAGGTTCTGGCCGCCGGACCGGAAAAGGTCGGCGCCGCCTTTTACGAGAAGAACAAACAATGGAAGGAAAAAGGCGCGACACCTTTGGAATTAGGGGCCCGGCTGGCGGTTTATCTCGCCAGCCGCGAGAGCGACGGCATTACCGGCAAACTCATCAGCGCGCAATGGGATCCGTGGGAAAAACTGCATGAATTCAAGGCGGATTTGAACAGCGACATCTACGCCTTGCGCCGCATCGTGCCGAAGGACCGCGGCAAAACCTGGGGCGACAAATGAACTACGCCATCATTGGGTGCGGATTGATCGGGAAAAAGCGGCTGGCCGGCCTGCCCGCCGGCTCAAAACTTGTAGTGGCCTGCGACACGAACCTGGCGCGCGCCGAAGAACTGGTGAAGCTCGCCAAAAGCGGGCACGCCGCCGCCGATTTCAAGCTGGCGGTAGCCGACCCGCAGGTGGAGGCGGTGATTGTGGCGACGATTAATGGTGCGCTGGCTGAGGTCTCCGCCGCGGCCATCTGCGCGGGCAAACACGTCATCGTTGAAAAGCCGGCGGGCATTTCCGTGAAACAAATCGACGATTTGATTTCGCTCGCGGATCAGCGCGGCGTTTGCGTCCGGGTCGGGTTTAATCATCGTTATCATCCGTCGTTCATCCAGGCGCGTGAAATATTTGCCTCCGGGGTGATGGGGGAATTGATGTTTATTCGCGCGCGCTACGGCCACGGCGGGCGTATCGGTTACGACCAGGAATGGCGCGCGGATCCGAAGCTTTCCGGCGGTGGCGAGCTGATTGACCAGGGGATTCACTTGATCGATCTGGCGGGCTGGTTCCTCGGCCCCTTCCCCAAAGTGGCCGGCCAGGCGACAACGTATTTCTGGAACATGCCGGTGGATGATAATGCCTTTTTGAATTTGCAGACGGCCAAAGGGCAGACGGCGTGGCTGCATGTCAGTTGCACCGAGTGGAAGAATCTTTTCTCCTTCGAGATTTATGGCCGTCACACCAAGCTGCACATCGAAGGCCTCGGCGGCAGCTACGGCGTCGAGAAGCTCTATCATTACCAGATGAAACCCGAAATGGGCCCGCCGGATGCGAAACTGTATGAATTTCCGGGCCCCGACGAATCCTGGCGCAGCGAGATGATGGAATTCGAAAAAGACATTCAATTGAAGCGCCAGCCGGGAGCCGGGTTGATGGCAGCACGCGATGCGCTGCAAATCGTCGAGCAAATTTACCGGAAAAGCGGGTTTACCTTTGACTCGCCGTCGCCAAAACCCTAAATCAAGAAGCCAGACGCCAACCCCTCATTTGAAATGATCATCGCACGTTCTCCCCTTCGCATCAGTCTCGGCGGCGGCGGCACGGATTTGCCGTCGTATTACGAAAAATTCGGTGGCTTTCTCATCGCGGCGGCGATCGACCGGTATGTTTACATCACGTTGCACGATACGTTCGTGCCGGACTTGATCGTGAAGTATTCGGAACTGGAACGGGTGCCGGAGGCGGCGCAGTTGAAACACCCGATCATCCGCGAGGCGTTCGGCCTGCTTGGCATGAAAGGTCATTCACTGGAACTGACCTCGATGGCGGACATTCCGTCGGGAACCGGCCTGGGTTCCTCCGGCAGTTTTACGACCGGGCTGCTCAAGGCGTTGCACGCTTATAAAAAAAACCTCGTCCAGCCCGCCGATCTCGCCGCGCAGGCGTGTGACATCGAGTTGAACCGCCTGAAGGAGCCAATTGGCAAACAGGATCAGTACATCGCCGCTTATGGCGGGCTGACGTGTTTTAATTTTTTGCCGGATGGCAAAGTCGAGGCCTGGCCGTTAAAGGTTTCCGACGAGACGCGCGACAATCTTGAAGATAATTTGCTGTTGTTTTTTACCGGCTATTCGCGCAGTGCGTCGTCCATTTTGAAGGAGCAGGATCAGAAATCGAAACAGGCCGATGCGGGCATGATTGAAAATTTGCACTTCGTCAAAGGTCTCGGTCAGCAAAGCAAGGTGGCCCTGGAGGCGGGCAATCTCCACGAATTCGCGCGGTTGATGGATGTTCACTGGCAACGCAAGAAACAGCGCAGCGGCGGCATGAGCAATCCCAAGATCAACGAATGGTATGACCTGGCGCTGGCCAATGGTGCGCTGGGTGGCAAACTGATCGGCGCGGGGGGCGGCGGTTTCCTGATGTTTTATGCCGAGGACAAGGCGAGGTTGCGACACGCGATGCGACAGTCGGGCTTGAAGGAAGTCCGCTTCCGCTTTGATTTCGAGGGAACCAAACTCGTGATTTCGTGAGCGCGCCGTTGGAAATTCCCGTTGCGATTCTCGCGGGCGGACTGGCCACGCGTCTGCGTCCCATCACGGAAAAAATCCCCAAATCGCTCGTGCCCGTCGCGGGCAAACCGTTTTTGGCGCATCAACTTGAATTGCTCCATGCCCGCGGCATCCGGCAGGTGGTGTTGTGCATTGGTTACCTCGGCGAGATGATTCAACGCGATTTTGGCGATGGCAGCGCGTTTGGCGTGCGCCTGAGTTATTCATTCGATGGCCCGAAACTGCTGGGCACGGGTGGGGCCATCAAACAAGCGCTCCCGTTGCTCGGCCCTGAATTTTTCGTGCTCTACGGCGATTCTTATCTGCCGGTGGCCTATCGCCCCATCGCGGAATTTTTCCGGCAGAGTGGCAAGCTCGGTTGCATGACCGTTTATCGCAACGAAGGCCGCTATGACACCAGCAACGTGGTTTTTCGCGACGGTCAAATTGCCGTTTACGACAAAAAGAACCGCCCCCCGGAGATGCGACACATCGATTACGGCCTGAGCCTGTTCCAGGCGTCGGTATTTGAATCTTATTCCGCCGGCCAGCCGTTCGACCTGGCTGAAGTCCTGGGCAGCCTCGTTCGCGAAAAACAACTGGCGGGCTATGAAGTCCACGAGCGCTTTTACGAAATGGGATCACCTGCGGGCTTGGCGGAATTGGAATCGCTGCTACAATCAAAATCAACATGAGCTTTGCCAGACAATTTCTTGACGAGGTCCAAACACTGGTTTCCGAACTCAACCCCGACGCCATTGAAAAATCCGTGACCGAACTGGCCCGGGTGCGCGAGCGCGGCGGACGGCTGTTCATTCTGGGGGTTGGGGGTAGCGCGGCCAATGCCAGCCACGCGGTGAATGACTTCCGCAAAATCTGCGGTTTCGAGGCCTATGCGCCGACGGACAATGTCTCCGAACTCACCGCCCGTACCAACGACGAGGGATGGGCGACGGTTTTCTCCGAGTGGCTCAAAGGCAGTCGCATCTCGGCGAAGGACGGCCTGCTCATTTTTTCCGTCGGCGGCGGCAATCTCGAAAAAAATGTCAGTCCCAATCTGGTCAGTGCCATTCAGGTTGCCAAACAGGTCGGGGCGTCGGTGATTGGCATTGTGGGTCGTGATGGCGGCTATACCGCCAGGGAAGCGACGGCCTGTGTCATCGTGCCGACGGTCAATCCCACCCATGTCACGCCGCACAGCGAGGCTTTCCAGGCCGTGATCTGGCACTTGTTTGTCTCTCATCCCAAGCTCAAAGTCGGCCAGACCAAATGGGAAAGCACGCGGTGAAGTCTGAAGTCCGAAGTCCGAAGTCCGGAGTCCGGCGCGCTGTTTTTCTTGACCGCGACGGCGTCATCAACCGCCCGTTGGAGCGTGACCGCAAACCGTATCCACCAAGAAGTTTGAGCGAATTTGAAATTCTTCCCGAGGTTCCCGCTGCGTGCGCCAGGCTCAAGGCAGCCGGTTTTTTGCTCGTGGTGGCGACCAACCAGCCGGATGTCGGTCGCGGCACGCTTAAAAAGGAAATGATTGAAACCCTTCATGCGGAAATGTGCCGCCGGCTGCCGATCGACCGCGTGGAGACCTGTTATCATCCGGGCCAGGGCGCGTCCGAATGCGACTGTCGCAAGCCGAAGCCCGGCATGCTCGTGCGGGCGGCCAAGGCGCTGGATATCGAATTGGCGCAGAGCTGGATGGTCGGTGACCGCTGGCGGGACGTGGATTGCGGTTACGCTGCCGGGTGCCGGACGGTTTTCATTGATCGCGGTTACGCAGAGGAACTCCGGCAAAAACCGCACTTTTCGGCTGGCAATCTGGCCCAGGCTGCGGACATTATCTTGTGCGAATCGAAGAATTATTAAAATTCACCGTAAACCCTGAATTATGAGTACGCTGAAAGAGTTGAAGGTAAAGATTTTCGCCGATGGTGCGGACAAGGCGGGCATGCTCCAATTGAACGCCAATCCACTCATCCAGGGCATGACCACCAATCCCACCCTGATGCGCAAGGCGGGGCTGAAGGATTTTGAGGCGTTCGCGCGCGAAATTTTGCAGCACATCACGGAAAAACCGGTTTCGTTCGAGGTGTTTTCCGATGAATTTCCCGAAATGCGGCGGCAGGGGCTGAAAATCAGGGATTGGGCTAAAAACGTCTATGTCAAAATTCCCATTACCAACACACGTGGAGAATCCTCACTGCCGCTGATTCGAGAACTCGCCGCCGAAGGCATAAAACTCAACCTCACCGCCATCCTGACACTGGAGCAGGTGGCCGGAGTTGCCAAGGCACTGAACCCCAAGGTGCCGGCATTCGTGTCTGTGTTTGCCGGTCGCATTGCCGACACCGGGGTGGACCCGGTGCCGCACATGCGCGAGTGCAAAAAACTCCTGACCGGTCTGTCCCAGGCAGAATTGCTCTGGGCGAGCGTCCGCGAAGTGCTGAATATTTTTCAGGCGAACGATTGCGGCTGTGAAATCGTGACCGTGCCGCACGACATCCTTGCCAAAGCCATGAAGCTGGCCGGAATGGATTTGAAAGCATTGTCGCTCGACACCGTGAAAATGTTTGCTGCTGATGCCGGGGCGGCAGGTTTCAAGCTGTAGGCTGGTGCGGGCAGTTCAGCTCAAGGCTTCGGTGATGGCGGCGAAAACATCGTCCACCTTTACCGCTTCCATGATCTGACGGAGCTCCTGTTCCGTGCCGCGGATGCCTTTGCCGTCGTAGCGGTAGTAATCCAGGTTCCGGCCATGCACCGCCGGATTCTTCACGAGCCGATACGGGCGACCGTAGGGTTCCAGCGTCGGGCCGAACGTCATGGACTCGATGAGCACCTGTTTCGGCACCTTCATGGCTGCGGCAAAATGCATCATCGCGTTGTCCACGCTCAAGAATACCTCGCAATGCTTCATCAACGCGGCAGCTTCACGGATGCTGCGCGTCTTCGGAATCACCAGATTTGGATGAGCCGCTGCCGCCGTAATGCGTGCATTCTCTTCCTTCTCTTCGGGACCGCCAAAAAGCAGCACGGTCACGTCGGGCCGCGCTGCCGTAATTTGCCTGATCAATGCGATATAATTTTCCACCGGCCAGCGCTTCATCCGCAGATTCTTTGTCTTGCCTGAGCCCACGTGAACCCCCACGACGCGGCGCGTGGCGAGCCGGTTTTGTTGGGCCATGGCCTCAGCCGCCGCGATTTCCTCCGGCGTCAGAAACAGCTCAAACCCATGCTCCGCCAGCTTCGGCGCTTTGCCGAGCAGTGACAACAGCTTGAGATTGTTGTCCACCGAGTGGATGGCATAGTCCTGCGGCAGTTTGTGTGTGATCAACCATCCGTCAAGGAACGTGGAGTTGTCATAGGCGTGGCTGAGGCGTTGCGTCGCGCCAATGATGCGTGCGACCACGCGGTAAGCGGCCTTGCTCTGCGGATGGGTATTGATGGAGATGTCATAGCGCTCCTGGCGCAGGCCGAAGATCAACTTCAGAAACGCCGGCGCGCCAGCTTCGATGAAATCGCACTGGTGCACGTGGCGCAGATGCGGGTTGCCCGCCAGCAAATCCTTCGCCGGAGACCATCTTACCAGCGCATCAATCGTGGCATCGGGAAAATTGACGCGTAATTCGTGGATGAACGGCGTAGGAATCAATGTGTCGCCGATGCCTGCCATGGAGATGACCAGGATTTTCACAGCCGCGAAATTTTTTCCAGCAAGCCGGTGGTGGATTTGCCTGGTACGAACGGGATGATTACAATTTTACCGCCGGTCGATTCCACGGCTCGGCGCTCGTCCTGGTTCAATGTGTCCAGCGTATAGTCGCCGCCTTTGACGTAGATGTCGGGTTTGGCCTCGGCCAGGAACCGGGTCGCAGTTTTTTCCGCAAAAATGAAGACCCCATCCACGCTGGCCAATGCCGCCAGGACGGCGGCCCGGTCGGCTTCAGAGTTGACCGGCCGTCCCGGCCCTTTCAACTGCCGTGCCGCTTCATCGCCATTGATGCCAACGAGCAGTGCGTCGCCGAGATTGCGCGCCGATTCGAGGTAGGTCACGTGGCCCAGGTGGAGAATGTCAAAACAACCATTGGTAACGACGAGTTTTTTGCCGCTGGCGTGGATGGCCGCACGCCACTCTCCCAAGAGGTTCCCGGCGATGATTTTGCTGCGGAAATTCATGCGGCTATTTTGCCCGCCTGCGGCCGCTTGGCAACGATTTAGCGTTCGGGCTCATGGAGCAATTTCCAGACGCGCAATGCCTCGGTCACGCCCCAGGCCTGCGCGTCGCAGCCGCGCTGAGCGTGCGGCGCGTCGCCGTCCAGAATCTCCGGGATCTGGCCGAGACATCCCGCGTTCATCAAACATTGCATGCTGCTCAGGTAGGCTTTCGCCGCCGCCAGGGCTCCCGGTGCAAAATCCCAGGCGCGCGCCAGGGCCTCGCAAAAGACCGGGAGGGTCCAGGTCCATGCGGTGCCGTTGTGATATGCCGGCTTGCGGCGCGTGTCCTCGTCACCTTCATAACGCGGCCAGTAGGGTTCGACCGGGTTGTTCAGCCGCCGGCCATCGTTGCCGTAAACCGGCAGCGGGACTGAAACCGGCAGCGGCGCGAGCGATCGCAACGCGCCGGGCACCACCAGAAATTTCAACGCGGCTTCGACACAACCTTTGGCGCGTTCGCCCGTGACCAGGCCCAGGCTCACGGCCAGCAGGCCATTGCTGCGGAGCGCGTCATCCGGGGTGGCATCACGCGCCAGGACCGAGGGTTTGGCCAGCAACACATCGGCAAACCAGCCCTTGGTTTCAAGCCAGAAAAGCCTTTCAAAGGAAACCGTTGCCCGCCTGGCCAGTTCGCGCCATTTTGATTGCTCGCCCCGCCGGCTGATCTTTTCCAACTGGCGCAAGAGGCGGATCCACAAGACCTGGATTTCAACCGGATATCCCTCCCGTGGTGTGCCGGCGGGATGGTTCGTGTCCATCCACGTGAAATGGCTCGGGCTCCAGATCAATCCCGAATCCGGGTCCATGCGGATGCCGTTGGGCGTGCCTTTCGCATAATTCGTAGCAATACTGCCGAGCACGTCACCCAGGGTGCGGCCATTTTGGTCGGCAATCACATCATAAAATTCGGGGTCCCGGGCCGCCACTTCTTCACACACCACCCCGAACCATAGCGGTGCATCGGAGGTGTCGCGATTCGACACGTCAGCACCATGAATCGTGTTGGGCAACGTGCCGTTTTCCTCAAATCGTGCAAACGTAAGCAGCAATTGCTTCACTTCCGCGAAAAGGCCCGCCGCGAGAAGACCGCGCGCGCAAATCAATGAATCGCGTCCCCAATCCAGAAACCAGGGATAACCGGCAATGACCGTCTTGCCTTCATTGCGCCGGACGACGAAGGCGTGGGCGGCCTGAATCAATTGTTCCTCAAAAGCAAGGTGTCCCGGCTCTGGCCGGTTGGGTCCATCCTGTTTTCCTTGCACCGGGGTGTTAAATGCCGCTGCATCCACTTCCGCCGTCGCGACGAGGACGGCCCTGGCGCCTTTGGGCAATGGCAGTTCAAACCAGCCCGGACTGTAAGCGTCGCCACTGCCAACCTGGCCGCGACTTTGTTCCACCGTGTGCGGGATGTTTTCGCACCATTCGGGCTCAGGATGGTACTCACCGGTGTCCGCAAAGACTCGCAGCAGGCGTTCGGGTGCGGGAGCAAAGGCAAAACCGGCACTGCCTTCGAGGGCGCGCGTGTTGGTGGAAAAATGGTACTCTGCACCTCCGTTGCGTTTGGTTTCGCAATGAAAATTGCGGTCTTCGATGTCAAATCGGACGGTCAGGCGCACATCGGCCCCGGCCGGGAGCTGTTTGCCGTGGGCGCGCTTTTCTGCCGGCCGACCGAAACAAAAAACCGTTGTGTTCCGGCCCGCCATCATCTCGGCGCGCAATTCAACTTCAACTGTCCGGCCGTCGCCCGCATTGGCAACAAACTGCCAGGTCGCGGGCGGGCCGGCCTGGAAAGCGACGAGGTTTTTCGCGTTGAGCGGCGAGAGAAAGCCGTCCGCATTCACCCACGCACGGATGCGTTTGACGAAAACATGACGGTCCACCGGATAATTCGGATCCAGGTTTGCGCCCAGTACGCAGTCATATTTGGAATTGATATGGCCCAAATCCGTTCCGATCCGCGCCATGCCGCCGATGCCGTTGGTCAGCAGGAACAGATCGTTGGCTTGCGGCTTCCGGCTTTCGACTTTCGGACGGGACGGCAGATAACGGATGGCGGCGGTGAGGTACTGTGATGCGGTGGCGTAACGTTCCAGGGCCAGTTCAGCGTCGACCGCCGTCTCGCGCGGCGGGAAACAGGCGATATAACCTTCGGCCACGGCAATGGATTGGACGTGCTGTACATTTCGTCCTTCGTCCGGTTCATTTCCCCCGATCAGGGTGGCCCGGAAGGATGCGCTGTCTTGAATCAGCAGCCAATGGCCCGGTGGAACGGGCGTTACCCGGCGCGTGTCCAGCAAGGTCCACGTGACCACGCGCGGAAAGATTTTTCGTTGGGCGACTTCGTCCAGCAGTCCGGCCAGGGAGGACCCGGAGCCGCCCGCGGCGAAGGCGCTGGCGGCGGCGAGAAAATTGGCTGGCGAACGCTCGACCTGGCTGGCCAGCCAGTACCAGTCAAGACCGTCAATCGTCTCCACCGGCACAATTTTTGCCAGGCTGCCCAGCGCCCAGGCGGCCTGGGCGCGGCCGCGGCGGTAAGTGTCACCACTCAAACCGGCGGGTGCCGGTGCGGTTGCGAGGCAATGACATGCCCCCGCTTCGAGCAGGAAAATGATTTTATCCTTCCCGGCGGACAATTTTGGCGGCAGCCCGCCGAGCAAATCGAATTTGAAATCCGCCCAGGGAGGTTTGGCGCTGACCATTAACAGCGCGCCGGGATTGGCTTTGGCCACGTCCGTGTTGACCAGCACCAGGACGGAATCCTTTCCTTCCGCGGATTCGCGGAGCAGCGCGTAAACCGGCGCGTCAGGTTCGCTCAATCGCGTGAGTTTTGCGCCGTCAAAGAAGCACGGGTGATCGGCCAGCAGCCGGTTGAGTTGCGCAAGTTCGGGAACGATGTTGTCCGGATTGTCCCAGGCCAGGCCGGTATTGCCATGGACCTTGATTTTTTCGGCGGCCAGCCACTCGACACCGCAGGTGAATCCGAAGCCGCCACTGGGACTCGTCAGAGCGCAAAGCCGATTGCGCAGCAGCGACCAGGCGCGGCCCTTTTTAGCCAGCCGGTCATTGTCGTGGGTTTCACTGTAATGAACGTAGGTGCCAACCCGTGAATTTTGAAGGTTGGCGTAATCGAGATAATCGGCGACCTGGCGGCCGGAGTAATTTTGAAAAAGCTCGGAATAGGCCCATTGCATTCCGCCCTCCGTAAGCAGGTTTTCCGTGGCTTCCCAGGGTCCGCCGAGTCCTTCCAGCAGGAAGATGATTTCAGGAAATTCATCCTGGACCCGGGCGATAATATATTGCCAGGCGGGGACCGGGATTTTGTAACCGGCATCGCAGCGGAAACCATCAACCCCGCGTCGGCACCAGGTCAAAAGTGCGTCGGCAATGATGTCCCAAAGCACCACGTTGTCCTGCTTCAATTCCACGAGGTCTTCCCAGGTGGTGCCCCAGGCGCCGGGGCTGACAAATACGCCGTCAGGCTGGCGCAGGAAAAATTCGGGGTGTTTTTCCTGCAACACCGAACCCCAGCCGGTGTGGTTGATGATGATGTCGATAAACACGCGCGCCCCGTAGGCGTGCGCGGCCCGGGTGAGTTCGCAAAATTGATCCACGCCGGTGGTCCGTTGGTCAAATTCAACCAGGGCCGGATCGATGGCCGTGGCATCGAGCGCGGCATAGGGGCTGCCGAATCGCCCGAACCGGGCAAAGGTGGTTGGCGTGGGATGGACCGGCAACAGGTGCAGGATGCGGCAGCCGAGCTTTTGGACGATGTGGGGCAGCTGGCGGGTCAGGTCGCGCAGCTTGCCGGAGGGCGGAATGATGGTGAATTTTTTTTCATCGAACGGCCGGAACTGGGCTTCGAGTTTTTCGTCGCTGGCGGCGGGCAGATTTTTGGTCGGGCCGAACAGGCGTGCAAACGCGCAATAAATGGTGTTGGCGGTGCGGGCAAAATCAGGATGAACACTAAGTCCGGCGTCCGGGCCTTCGGGCCAGTGTTGCCAGCCCTTGGGGTCGAGCAGATACGCCTTGGCTTTGAAAAAGCCGGTTTCGGCCAGGGGCAGTTCGATTTGCCAGAGGCCGCCGTTTCTTTGCATCGGTATATCGCGCCAGGAGGCGCCGGCGTGGACCGGGCCGCCGGCGTGCGCGGCGATGATTTCACGCCGGAGGGCGGCGGCGCGGCCGAGATTGGTGCGGAGCAACGCCCGCCCGCCGTTGCCCCCGTCGCCGTCGCGCAGCGTGAAGCGCACGCGGTCGCCGACAAAGCGGACCAGGCGCCCGCCGGTTGCCGGTTCCATGATGGGTTTTGTTTGCGCCACTTTAACGCCGGCCCGGAGGGCCGGCTGGCGTTACGATTCCGCAGACCGCGGCGGAAAGCAATGCTGCAGGTGCCGGGGGACCTCCTGCCGGGGGCACGTTGTTGCCATTCGGCAGTAAATTGGCGCGCAGATTGCTGTTTTGAGTGGGTAGTTGTTGGAAAATCATGACCACGGCAGCCCAAAATCAAGGCGAAGAGGCTCAATTGTTGCAGACAATTGAGATGTTCGAAGTTATTGCCCAATCCCAGCCCAACGATTGCCAGTCGCTGGAAATCCTCAAGGAAGCCTATACCAAGCTGGGGCGCGAGGAGGATGTCATCAAAACATCCAAACGCATTGCCCAGGCATATATGCAGTCAGGACAGCTTTCCTCGGCGATTTTGGAATATGAGACGGTTTTGCAGCGCCGCCCGGACGATGCGGACGTGCAGTCGGCTCTCGCGCAGATTGAGGACAAGGCGAACAACGCGGCGGTACAATCCACCGGCGTGGAAACCGCCGGCGTGGAAACCGCGGCATCGGTATCCCAGTCGTCCGACACGACAAAATCGCGCAAAAAAGAGCATGCGCCGTCAACGGAAATCGACGATGGCCGCAAGACGATGCACAAAATTTTCGTGGAGGGTAAAATCATCAAGGAAGGTGATTTTGAACTGTGCTGGCGCACGGCAGACCTGGCCACGGCCGCCTCAGACGTGGCCGAGCCATTCATCCATGCTCTCGCGGAGAAGAACTTCCTCCCGGTGGAAAAAGCTCTCAAGTTACTCGCCGACCGGTCGCGCACGGCATTTTTGTCACTGGACAAATATGATGTGGACATCGATTTGACGCGCGGTTTTCCAGCGGAAGCCTGCCGGCGCTGGTGTGTCCTGCCCTTTGACCGCATGAGCAAATCCATTCTGGTGGCGACCGCCAATCCTTTCAACCAACAGGCGGTGAGAGACCTGGCCGAAGCCACCACCCATCGGTTGCTGTGGTATTTGGCGCCGCCGGCCGACTTGATGACCTACCTCCGCAAAGCCTTCCGCTAAAGCCATGGCCAAAGTCAAATCATTCGGAGAACGCATTGCCGACGCACTCGTCGAGGACGGTTTGTTGTCAGCCGGACAGATCGAAGAGTTGCTCGAACAGCAAAAAAAGGAGGGGGCACGCCTCATCAAGCTGATCGTGGACAAGGCCTACGTCAGCGAGCAGGATCTGGCGGTTTCCATGGGACGCGTGTTGAACGTTCCGCCCATCAATCTGGCCCGCGTGACCATTCCGCCCGAAATCGTCGAATTGCTGCCGCGCGATACCGCGCACAGTTACAAGGTAGTTCCAGTTTCCCGGCTGGAAGGCAAGTTATTCCTCGCCATGGCCGACCCGCTGAACGTTCTCGCCATCGATGACGTCAAGCGCATTACCAAGCTCGAAATCTCCCCGCTCATCGCGTCCGAGAAGGCCATCGTCGACAAGCTGAACGCCCTCGATTCTGCCAAGAGCAGTTCCATGGAAGACATCATCCAGGACGCTCAAAAACAGCAGAGCGAAGAGGATGCCGAGGCCGATACCGTCGAAGCGGTCCGGGAAGGGATGGAGGAGGTCAATCTTGACCAGCTCGCCTCAGCCAGCGGAGAAGCCCCGGTCATCAAGCTGGCCAACTTGATCATCGTCCAGGCCATCAAGGACCGCGCCAGCGATATTCATCTGGAGCCGTTCGAGAAAAATATGCGTTTGCGTTACCGCATCGATGGCGTGCTCCTCGATGCCACGCCGCCGCCAAAACAAATGCAACTGGCGCTCGCGTCACGGTTCAAGATCATGAGCAGCCTCGACATTGCCGAACGCCGCCTGCCCCAGGACGGTCGCATGCGGGTCAAGGTCAGCGGCAAGGATTTCGATTTGCGCGTGTCCGTGTTGCCCACGGTTCATGGCGAGAAGATTGTAATGCGCGTTCTCGATAAATCGAACCTCACCGCCAGTATCGACAAGCTCGGGCTCGATCCGGAAACGTTCAAACAGGTCAAAAGCGCCATCGATGCACCGCACGGATTGATTCTGGTCACCGGGCCGACGGGTTCGGGTAAAACCACGACCCTTTACTCGGCGCTCAACGAGCTGAACAATCCCATTTACAATATCATCACCGTTGAAGATCCGGTGGAATTCCAGGTGCCCGGCATCAACCAGGTGCCGACCAAAAAGGAAATCGGCCTGACTTTTGCCAACGCCTTGCGTTCCATCCTGCGCCAGGACCCGGACATCATCATGATTGGTGAAATTCGCGACACCGAGACGGCCGAAATCGCCATCGAGGCCGCGCTGACCGGGCACCAGGTCTTGAGCACCATGCATTGTAACGATGCGCCGGGCGCCATTGCCCGTTTGGATGACATGGGTATCGCGCCGTTTTTGATTTCCTCCTCGGTCATTCTTTCCTGCGCGCAACGGCTCATGCGCCGCATTTGCTCGCATTGCAAGGAACAGGTGACCTACCCGGCCAAGATGTTTGAAGATCTGGGCATCGATCCGGCTACTTTCAGCGGTGTGCAACTCTTTCGCGGCCGGGGCTGCGAGCGCTGCAAAAATTCCGGTTACGCCGGCCGTATGGCCATCATTGAGGCCATGACAATCTCCGACCAGATTCGCAAACTCATCATCGGCCGCGCCAATACGCGTGAACTGGGCAAGGTCGCCATCAGCCAGGGAATGCACACGCTCCGCATGGTGGGACTTGACCGCGCGCGCGAGGGCATTTCGACGCTGGAACAAGTTTTGATGATCACCTCGGCGCATTGATCCGGCGAATCGCCGGAGTCAAAATTTTCGTTGCGGGGCAGTCAAGGGCTGCGGTGTGGGCGACAACCACGGCGCCTGCTGGGGGCCCCACGCTGCGGGTGAGGAGGTGTAACTGAGTCCCCAGACGCTTGGCAATTTAGGCAAATCAGCAGCCTTGCCTATCCCGCTGTTCAACGGAGTGAACACCGCGCCGATCCGGCTCGGCGGCGGTTGCCCCAGACCGGAAACCAACAGTGTTTGCGGCAGGGACGTTTTTATGCCACCCGACTCAGGATTTGCCGCCGGCTCAGCCGTAGACATACCCGGGTTGAGCAATTGTCTGAACCGTTCCATGTCCGCCAATTGTGCCGGGGTGGGCGTTGGTGTTGGCGTGGGCGCCGGTTGACTGAACAATTTCGCCCAGCTCCTGTCCTCGTTTCGTCGGCCCAGGATATCTCTGTCCGATCCGGAAGGGAACAGCGGGTTGACCGCGTTCTCCGGGTTTCTCCAACTGCTGTTAAAGGTATTCGACGCGCTGCGCCGGTCGCTTAAAAAATCCCAGGCCGGAGATGAACGGTCCGTCTGAAACGCGTTGGTTCTGGGCGCCAGCAACAGGTTCTGCCTCTCGGTGTAGCGTTCCATGGCCGTTGAATTTTTTGGCTGGCCGAAAGCGTCACGTTCCGAGATGCCCAGAATTTTTTCCGGCGTGGCCAGGCCGAGGATTTCCGCCGGCGTCAACAGCAGCCAATTGTTGCGCCGGTCCAGCATGTCCTGCCTCCGTGCGACCTCGGCGAGTGAAATCGTCGGGACAACGGCTGGCAGCGGCCCGATGGTGGGCGGGCCGTTGAAGCTGAACTTAGCTGGGGCTTGCACTGTGTCTTCCAGAGACAGCGCCCCTGGCGGTTTGGGTGAAAGCGATGGCATGTTGGAGCCCACGTCGTCATTTTGCGGCGAGGAAAATATGATGGGTTGTCCTTGACGAGATTCCGGGTACTGGGCCTGGGCGGAAAACACCACGGCTGACGCCAGGGCGGCCAAAAGCCACCCGCGTTTTATCTGGGCAAAGCTGAAATCCATCTCAAATTATCAAGCTAGTTGATTAGACACCTTGCGTCAAAAATGAATTCAAAATGAAAGATGCCGGCCTTTCCCTCTCGGGACCAGTCGGCCGCATTGCTGGTTCCCGCGTTTCGTACTGCGGGGTCACGCCCGGACAACCGGCGTTGCCCTTCACTGCCGTTCGTATTCACCCTTGCTCACTTTTTTGAGCACGGTGAACCCGGCCTTCTTGGCATCGGAAATGGATAGCGGCTTGAGCTTGTGCGGCGAGCTGAAGGTGGAAATGATTTTGCGCACCGGTTTTTTGCAGGCCGGACAATGCGTCAGCGGCTTGGCGGAAAGTGGCCGGCGCAAGGTGAATTTCCCGCCGCACACCTTGCAGTCGCCTTCGCAGAGTTCGTATTCGTAAAGAGGCATGATTAAATGTCGGATTCCCTTTGCCGAATGTCGAATTGGAAACCCGCTTCGTCAATCATAGAAATCGTCCCAGCTTGCCGGGCTTTAATGACGAGGGGACCTGGCATCCCGCCATTCCCCGAGTCTGGTCCGGGCATTTTTCACCTGTTCCGGGCTAAAGCCGGGCTGGGTTTCAATCTGGCGCACAATCTTTTCGGCCCGCGGAACATTACCACAATGCCGGGCGTGGATCTCGGCCAGTTTGAGCCTTAAATCAAAATCCCCGGGTTGTTCGTCGATTTCCTGTTCCAGGATTTCAATGGCCGTGCCGAAATATCCATGCGCCAGCAGTTCATCGATGGATTCCGGCTGGGCGGCGACGGCTTCCGGCTCGGATTTCTCCCGGCTCCATTCCGCGATGGAACGGTGGGCGTATTCGATATGGGAGGCGGGAACGTGAGGTTGTTTGGCAAGCGACTCAAGCACGGCCATCGCCTTCTCGGCGCGGTGCTGATCCTGCGCGTAAACCCGCATCAGCATCATGGCGGCCTCCACATTCGCCGGGTTTTTTGCCAGCAGCGAAGTCAGAATGCTTTCTGCTTCCCGGGACCGGCCTTGCAAACGCAGGCGGGAAGCTTCAACGAGCAGCCTGGGTTTCCGGGGCCGGTCGGGCTTGACGCCAAGATGTTCCAGCATGGTTTCCAGGGCCAGCACGTTGACATCCCCTGATTTCTCGAGTGTTCGGCATAATTGAATGGCTTCCTTTTTGCGACCGTCCCGGATCAGGCTGGCAACCCGGTCCAGGTCCTGAAGGTTTTGATCGGGATCAAACGGCCGATGGTCCTCCGGATAAATAAGTCGGCGAACTCCGTGCGACAACCATTCGCTGATACAACCGCACCAAAGCAGGCCGATGGTCACCGGGACGACGATCAGCACCGGTATGCAAACCAGCGCGGCGATTCCACCCGGCAGGCTCATGAACCAGAGAAATACCGCGACCAGGAACAATGACACGGCACAACGGACCGCCCGGCGGCGCAAATCACGGCTTTTGTCCACCCCCGTCAAGTGCGCGTCATATCCGCTCAACCACCAGCCAATCAGGGTGATAACCGCCAGCAGGGTGATGTTCGCCATCATCGCAGAATCGGTTAAGAAAATGACTTCACCTCAAAAATGCGCCCGCTCCTGACGCAATTTGAGCCTGCTCCTGCACACCTTGCACTCCTGTTATTCGTCAATCTTACCTGCCGCCACGTTGTCTTTTTTTACCTACTTCTTCAAAAACGCGCTGAACAGATCGATCGGCAACGGAAGGAATGTGGTCGTATTGTGTTCGCTGGCCATTTCGCGCATGGTCTGGAGATAGCGCAGTTGCAACGCAATCGGCTCCTTGGCAATCATCGCGGCGGCCTGCACCATTTTCTCGGCGGCCTGGAATTCGCCTTCCGCGTTCACCACCTTGGCGCGGCGTTCGCGTTCGGCTTCGGCCTGCTTGGCCATCGCACGCTTCATGCTGTCCGGCAAGGCCACGTCCTTGATTTCGACGGCGGTGACCTTGATGCCCCACGGTTCGGTCTGGCGGTCGATGATTTCCTGCAATTTCTGGTTGATCACGTCGCGTTGCGAGAGCAGGTCGTCCAGGGACGCCTGGCCGAGCACGCTGCGCAGCGTCGTTTGCGCGATGAGGGAGGTCGCTTTCCAGAAATTTTCCACCTTTACCACCGCGGCATTCGGATCTACCACGCGGAAGTAAACCACCGCGTCCACCGTGGCCGGCACATTGTCGCGGGTCATCACTTCCTGTTTGGAAACGTCGATGGTCACGACGCGTAAGTCCATCCTCACCATTTTGTCCACGACCGGAATCAGGAGAATCAACCCCGGCCCTTTGGCCCCCTGTAATTTGCCAAGGCGAAAGATAACACCGCGTTCGTATTCGCGCAGGATACGCATCGCCTGGGGTAAAATGAAAATTGCGAGGATGGCCGCAATGACCACGACCGGGCCGAGCGCGCCAAATAATTTCATCAGTGCCGCAATAAGTTCGTTCATATTTTTCTCCGTCAGTTTTTTTTCGGTTTTACTTTTAACGTCAATCCTTCGATGCCGGTGACTTCGACGGGCTGTCCGGCTTCCACCGGGGTTTCGCTCACGGCATTCCAGTTTTCGCCTTCGATAAACACCCGGCCGCCCTGCGCGTCAATCCGGGAAACGGCGTCGACCGTCTGGCCGAGCATCGTTTCCTTGCCGGTTTGGGCGGGTTTGAGCTGCGCGCGCAGGCCCTTGCCGACCACGAATACAAAAAATGCCGCGGTGACCAGCGTTCCCGGAACAATCCACGACAACGGCAATCCAAAGCCCGGCGTAGCGTGGCTGAACAGCATCATTGCCCCAAGGAAAAAGGCCACCATGCCGCCGACCGTCAACACGCCGTGTGTCGGCGAATAAATATCCACAATGAACAATGCGATCGCCAGCCCGATCAAGATCAATCCGGTGACGTTGACCGGCAGGATGGACGACATGTAAAGCACCAGGATCAGTGCAATCACCCCGACAATGCCCGGCAGGACCGCGCCAGGACTGCTCAACTCGCCGATGATCCCGTAAATAACCATCAACACCAGGATGAACATGACTTCCGGCCGCAAGAACAACTGGGAAAAGTGTTCCCACGTATTCATGGGGATGGCCACAACCGTGGCATTCGTGGTGTGGAGCGTTTTGCTGCCAATTTCGCGCCCGTTAATTTGCTTGAGCAAATCCGGCATGTCGTCCGCGATAAGATCGATGACGCCGATGTCGAGCGCTTCTTCGCTCGTAATGGAAGCACTTTCGCGCACGGACGAAACCGCCCAGTCGGTATTGCGATGCCGCTTGTCGGCAATGGACTTGGCGAACATGGCCGTGTCGTTCTCAATCTTCGCTTTCATTGTGTCGTCGGTTTTTTCGACACTGCCACTGGCATCGAGCTCCACCGGATGTGCCGCGCCGATGCGCGTGTGCGGGGCCATCACTGCTACATCCGCTGCCATGGTGATGAACACACCCGCGCTGCCGGCGCGGGCTGGCGCAGGCGCCACAAAAACCACGGTCGGCACCTTTGCGTCGTAAAATTTTTGGACGATCTCCGAGGCCGAATCCAAAAGGCCGCCGGGGGTATTGAGCTGGATGATGAGGCACTCGTCGTTCTGCGCCGCGGCTATGTCCACGGCGCGGGCGATGTAGCTGGCCGTGGCGGGGCCGATGGCGCCATCAATTTTGATGAGCCCCACTTGCGCGGCCTGGACCGCCGCCGTTCCCAGAAGCAGTCCCGCAATAGCGATGAAATGCCAGCGCTTCATAACTTTTCCCATCGGAATCCACCCTAACAAAAAGTGCGGCTGCTGCAAACAATTTCGCCCGCACGTTCAGCGCGCGAAGCCTTCCGCCATGGCCACGGCCTTGAGCATGGCCTTGGATTTATTGACGGTTTCCTGGAATTCGCCCTCGGGCGTGGAATCGTTCACCCAGCCGCCGCCGGCCTGTACATAAGCCTTGCCGTCCTTGAGCAGGGCGGTGCGGATGGTGATGCAGGTGTCGAGATTGCCATTGAACGAAAAATAACCGACACAGCCCGCGTACGGTCCACGAGTGGTCTGCTCCAGTTGGGAAATGATCTGCATCGCGCGGATTTTCGGCGCGCCGCTGACCGTCCCGGCCGGAAACGTCGCGCGCATCAAATCATAGAGTGTTTTGTCACGGGAAAGCCGGCCTTCGACCTGCGAGACGATGTGCATGACGTGGCTGTAACGCTCGATGATCATCAGGTCCTTCACCTGCACGGTGCCGAAATCGCACACGCGTCCGATGTCGTTGCGCGCCAGGTCCACGAGCATGACGTGCTCGGCGCGTTCCTTCGGGTCGGCGAGCAGCTCCTTTTCCAGGGCCGCATCTTCCTCGTCCGTCTTGCCGCGCCGCCGGGTGCCGGCGATGGGGCGGATTTCCACCCGTCCGTCCTCGCAACGGACATGGATTTCCGGCGAGGCACCCACCAGCGAAAAACCGTTCAGTTCCAGCAAGAACATGTAAGGCGACGGGTTCACCGAACGAACCGCGCGATAAACGTCAATCGGCGACGCCTTCACCGGCACGGAAAATCGCTGCGAACCGACGACCTGGATGATGTCGCCGGCCGTGATGTATTCCTTGGCCTTGAGGACATTCGCAAAGAACTTTTCCTTCGGAACGTTCGATTCAAACGGCATGGGCGGCACTTCGCCTGGCAGGCTCACCGGATGATGCTCGCTGGATTGTTCGAGCAACGAGACGAGCCGTTCGATTTCGCCCACGGCATCTTCGTAAGCCTCGGCCGGGCTGGCCGCCTCATCGAGGAAGGCGTTGACCAGAACCGTGATCGTTTGTGCCACGCGGTCGAAAATCAACAACTGGTCGGCGACCAGGAAGACCATGACGGGGGTTTGCAATTCGTCCCGGGGTGGGCGGGGCACAACCGGTTCGACGTCATGGATGAATTCGTAGCCGATAAAGCCGATGGCCCCGCCGGTGAAGCGCGGCAGCCCCGGCAGCAGGACCGCGCGGTACTTTTTCATCACCCGTTCCACCAAGACCAGGCCGTCCTTCACGTCCCGGCCGATGACGGCGGTTTCGAGGATTTTGCCATTTTCGACGACCTCCATCCGGTCGCCGGTCTGGCGGATGATTGCGCGCGGGTTGCAGCCGACAAATGAGTAGCGGCCGATGTGCTCGCCGCCTTCAACGGATTCGAACAAGAACGACTCGCCGGCGCCGCTAATTTTTCGGTAGGCGGAAAGCGGCGTTTCGATGTCGGCGAGCAGGCGGCGGGTAACCGGGATGACATTGCCCTGCGCGGCCAGTTTCAGGAATTCATCGGGGGACGGTGAATGCATGGGCTAGTTGATTTTGTCGGCCGGCTGGTTTTCCGGGCGCGTCCAGGTTTCCACCGGTTCCGGCGGAACCCAGTTTTTGCCATTTATATATGGATTTTGCCGGGCTTTCAATTTTTTGGTTGCGCGGTGGATCCGCCAGATGCCCAGCAGCGTGTAAAACGCCACGGCGACCGCATAGGCGAGCATGCCGGTGCCGATGGCGAACGGCATCAGCCGCAGGTTGCTGAAATAAACCAGCGTCGCGCCGACGCCGGCGGTCAGCAGCGTGTTGCCGGCCAGGCAGAACAGGTAAAGTGTGATGGGCGTTTCCCGGATGCGCTCGACATGCCACTCGCGGTAAACCTCCTCGCCGAGCGAGTGCATGAGCCAGGCGGACTGGAAATTGCGCGCGGCCACCAGCACGCTGGCCGTGGCGACCACAATGGCGGACAACGGCCAGATGGCCAGAATACCGACGAGCACGGCATTGATCAACAGCCCCCATTTCCAGCCGAGTTTTTTGGCCAGCGGATTGCCTTCCAGCACGAGATTGGGCGTCGCAATCCACGTGCTGAGAAAATCCATCCCCCGCGCAAAAATCAGCAGCAGCAACAGCAGGCAATAATCCCGGCCGGCAAATGAAACCGTGTCACCCATCACTTCTTTTTTCCATAAATCTGCTCCGGTGTTTCCAATTGGGTCTCGGTGATTTTGAACGTGTCGCCCTGGCCTTCCACGGAGCGGAAAAAGCACGATTGATAACCTTCGTGGCAGGCGGCGCCGATTTGGTCGACCTGGATCAACAGCGTGTCACCGTCGCAATCGAATGCGATGTCCTTGACCGTTTGGGTATGGCCGCTTTCCTCGCCTTTCATCCAGAATTTCTGGCGCGAACGGCTCCAGAAATGGGTTTTGCCCGTGGCAATGGTTTTTTCGAGCGAGGCGCGGTTCATCCACGCCATCATCACCACGCGGCCGGTTTTTTGTTCCTGAACGATGGCCGGGATCAGGCCGTTCGAATCAAATTTCAGTTTGTCGTAAAAACTCATGGTTGGTGCAAATTGTGCCCGACAAGATAGCAGAACTGGAGCGGCAAACCATGAAAAAGTTTTACGGGGTCCGGTCGGGCGCGTTGGTGAGGCCGGCCGGCCGGTTGGTGGCCACACCGGCAGTGGCGGAGTTGGTCACATTTTTTTCGCGTTCAGCGAGGTTGCGCTCGAGGCGGTTCCGGGTATCGGCAAACGCCGCGTTGGTCACGTTGTTCAGCTGTATTCGGGCCTCGGCGAAATGGCCGGCGGCGATGTCAACCCGGGCCAGATGGATCCGCGCGCCTTCGCGCTCGTTGTCGTCGTGAGCGATCTGGAATGCGTTGGTCCACGCGGCCAGCGCATCGTTGGTGCGCAGCGGGTGGATGCCGTAATAGCTTTCCGCGTAATCGGCGGCGAGCAGGAAATTCTGCGGATCCAACTGCATGGCCTTGCGGTAAAGCGCCAGCGCCTTGTCAAAAACCTGCGGCTCTTCGATGCCGTAAAACGCCCGCGCGTCCTTGCGGAAAAGATAAACCGTGGTGGCCAGATTCTGATAGTACACCGGTTCAGTGGGATCCAGGTCGATGGCTTTGGTGTAATCGATGAAGGCATTGGTAATGGGGCCATGTTCGCCGCAATAATTGGCGAGCTGGTTCCACGCCGCCGGATTTTTCGGGTCGAGCCGGGCGGCGATTTCGCATTGCTCACCCGCCGCATTCTCGTCGCCGATGTCATTCAGAAAACTGCTATAGGCGAGATGCCCGCGCGCAAAATCCGGATAACGCCGCAGAAAATCCTCGTAACTCCGGCGGATGGAATCGAACCGCTCGCGGATGCGCCGGTTCAGCGCCTCATTCGTCTCCCCGGCGCCCTGGGCAGCAAAGGCACGGTTGTCGCGAATCCATTTGTCCACCTCGGCCATCGCGGCATCATCCCCGGACATCAATTCCGCCAATTCCTTCTCCTGCGGGTCGTTGGGGTTCACCAGGGCAACCGAGACGCCGGTGTGCTGCTGGATCACGTTGCTGACGGCGAGCGGCTGGTTGGTGGCAATCAATGCACCCACCAGGCCAATGAGGAGTTCATTCACGTAAACAGTCTACCACTCCCGCCACGCGAGTCGAGGTGCAACCGGCCGGGGAACTGGGATTTTGGCACAGCGAAAACAAATTCCCCCCTTGGCGCCGCCGATTTTTTCAAGGGCGCACGGTCAAAACCGGGTTCCCAACGGCTGATATCCAACCGAGGCGATGACGCTCAAGCCACCTGCCGCATCATGTTTTCGCCGCCATAAGGATTTGGCGTGCGAAGGGCGCATTCAGGATCATCACGCCATTCACCGTCCACGAGGAAGCGATAGTGATGCGTGCCTGGTTCCAGTTCCACAGTGGTCCGCCAGATGCCATCCGTCCCTTTATGCAAATTGATGGGACGCTCCTGCCAATGCGTAAAATCACCCACCAATTGCACACTCCCCGCGCCAGATGCGGAGAACGCGAAGGCTTGTTTTTGGCCATGGCCGCCGTTTCTTGAATTTACTTTCTTTGCCATACTATTCCTTTCTGAGGGCCCCAGAACTCCAAGCCCGATCGCACACTAATCCGGTGGCGGCAACATTGCAACCCCGGCTGCCGCATTATTCATTGATGCCCCAATGGCGCGTGGCTGGCCGTTGGTCCGTGGGCCATGGTGCCGTCGGCATGACGGGCAGTTTCCGCCGCCACCGCCGATGGACGAAATCCATCGGGTCCTCGTCGTTCCCCAGGTTGCGGCAGCCCAGAAACGGCAGCCCTTGCCATTCTGCGAACTCTTCCAGCCGGTCCCCCAGTGATGTCGGTCCGGCGGTTTCTTCCGGACACAGCACCATCAGGGCGGCATCCGCAATTTTCCGTTGCGCTGCCCAGTGTTCCAGCCACTCCAGCAAGTCGTCCGGCACCAGATGGGTCCGGCTCGCGGCGACGACGATCAGGTCCACGTCGATGGTTTCGTCGAGCGCGGCATTGCCCAGCGACGACGGTTTCAACAGGTCAAGCCGCCAAGGCTTGATGTCCCATTGCATGGCTTCGTCCATGCGAATCGCCGCGCGGTCCAAAAGCGCGGCGGCACGCGCGGCAAAATCGAAGTCATCATAAATGACCGCTGCTTTCAGCGTCATTTCCAACAAATGTTTCTCTCTTGCGACAATCGCATTCATACGACCTTGCTCTGCTCCTTTAAAAGTCCGACACGGCAGCGATAAAATCGGTTCAATCAAGTGAACAATATTTTTGGAGAAATCTTTTTGGCGTGGACGGAAGCCAAGGCAAGCGCTTCGCCCCAAAACGGGACAGTTTCCGCTTTTGGAGGGGAACTAGCGGACCGTGGGCTTCGGCAAATCGTGCGGATAAACCTTGATGACGTAATAAACGGCCTGGTTGGGGCCCGGGTTCCGCAGACCGTGCAATTCGTTCGATGCTTCGAAAATGATGCCGCCCGCTTCCACGCGGTTGGTGATGCCGTTCTGTATCGATTCCAGAACGCCTTCCTTGACGATGACCAGTTCCTCCTCCGGATGCTGTTGCGCGGCGTGCGGTGCTTCACCCGGATTGAGCGTGGTGACATGACACTCCAACCGGTCGAGCGTGGCGGTGCGGGCATCGAAGCACTCCCGCCGCGAGCCGGTCTTTGTCGGCTCGACCTTGAAGCCGATCCAGCTGAAGACCGAAGCGTGCATCGGCGGTTGGGTGGAGGTTTGGGCGAACGCAACGATCGCGGCCGTGGCGACGAGGGTGGCGGCGGCGACAGCCAGAGATTTGCGGGTAATCATGCCCGCATTTCTGCCTTAAAAGGCCGGCGAGTCAAGCGGAGAGGTGGTCGAACTAAACTTCCTTTACCACCCCCCAATAAACGTCGAGATGTTTGCCGAGGTAAATTTTGACCGCCTTGACCAGCACCCCGGCTTCCAATTCCTGGCCGCGGGCGACGAGCTCCTTGAGCGCCATGCCGGGACGGATCTGGAAGGAGCCCTGGGCGATGATGGGGCCTTCGTCCAGCCGCATCGAAACAAAATGCGCTGTCACACCGGCAATCTTCACGCCGCCCTCATAAGCCTGTCGGTAGGCCTGGGGCCCGGGAAAACTGGGCAGGAGCGACGGATGAATGTTGATGATCTTGTTCTTGTAACGCCACACGAAGTTGGGCGACAGGATTTTCATGAACCGCGCCAACACGACGAAATCGATCTGGTATTCCTCCAGCAGACGCAACGCGCGGGCCTCGGCCTTGGTGCGGTCGCTCCACGGAATGTGAACGAACGGCAGGCCGGCCTTTTTGGCGCGCGCGGCCAGGTCGGCGCGGTTGGAGATCACCAGCACGGGATCGGCCTTGAATTGCCGGCGCCGGTGGGCGGCCAGGAGCGCGTCGAAGCAATGCGTTTCCTTGGTTACCATGAGGGCAAAACGCTGGCGGCGGTTCGGCTCCGTAAACCGGACTTTGATTTCCATGCCGAGTCTGCGGGCCAAGGCATCGAGCCCGGTGCACAGGCTGGCGGCGCTGCAGTCCGCCGGCCGCCACGAGGCCTGCAGCGTCATGCTGAACTGGCCGCGCGTGACCTGTTCCTCCAGCGCCTCGATGTTGGCATGCTGCTCGAAGAGAAAGGCGGTGACGCGGGCGATGACGCCGGTCTTGTCCCGGCCGATGACGGTGACGGTGGCGAATTGTTTCATATTGGGGCAGGAAATAGCCAATATTGGACCAAATTGCACGAATTAAGGTGGGCGGCGGGGAATGGTGTGTTGTTTGCTTGAATTTTTCGCTTAAAACCGCAACTTTCCCGGCTTTTCGCTGTTGAATGAAGGAACCTGAAAATGAAGGAAACACATGGGTTTTAGTTCAGTAAAACATCTGGTGGCGTCCGTTGCCGACGCCACGCCCGGCCAGTTTGACAACTGGCGCGACTCGTGGCGCGCCGCCACGAACGGCGGTTCCACAGAACCATTGCTGGGCTTCATCGCCCGGGAACGCGGCCTGACCGACGACATCTTCCTCCAGAAGCTGGCGCAAACGCTAGAGTGGCCGTTTCTGGACCTGTCGAAACACACCATTCCCCAGGAGGCCCGAAACAAAATCTCCACGAAGATCGCGTTCCAATATTGCGTGCTGCCCTCGGGCGTGAATGACGGCACGCTCCAGGTGGTGGTCAGCGACCCGTTCGATGCGGCGATGATGAATTCCGTGCGGTTCAACGCGCGGATGCCGGTGCAATTCGCGCTGGCGCCGAAATTGGAAATCGAGAAGGCGCTGAAGAAATACTTCGGGGTCGGCGCCGAGACGCTCGACGAACTTGGCGAAGGCGAGGCGCTGGACCTGGAAATTGCCAACGACAAGGAAATCACCGAGGACGACCAGGAGGCCAGCGTCATCAAATTCGTCAACCAGGTCATCTGGGAGGCGTTCAAGGACCGGGCGACGGACATTCATTTCGAACCGGCGGAGGACGAACTGCGCATCCGCTACCGGATTGACGGCATTTTGCATCAGACCCCGATGCCGCCGCAGCTCAAGCGCTTTCAATCCGCGCTCATCTCCCGCATCAAGGTGATGAGCGGCATGAACATTTCCGAAAAACGACTGCCGCAGGACGGCCGGATCAACGTCCGCATCAAGGGCGAGGAAATTGACATCCGCGTTTCGACGGTGCCGACGGTTTATGGTGAAAGCGTTTCGCTGCGTTTGTTGACGCGCGGCAAGATCTTCCTGAGCCTGGACAAGCTGGGCTTCTCGCAATTGGAGGAGACGGCCATCCGCGAAATCATCATCAAACCCCACGGTATTTTCCTGGTCACCGGGCCGACCGGTTCGGGCAAATCCACTTCGCTTTATGCGTTTTTGAGCGCTATCAACTCGGTTCACAAACGCATCATCACGATTGAGGAACCGGTGGAATACGAACTCAAGGGCATCAACCAGATCGCCGTGCGCCCGGAAATCGGCCTCACTTTCGCGATGGGGTTGCGCCATATTTTGCGCCAGGATCCGAACGTGGTGATGGTGGGTGAAATCCGCGACCAGGAAACGGCGGAAATTGCCATTCGGGCTTCGTTGACCGGCCACCTGGTGTTCAGCACGCTGCACACGAACGATGCGCCCAGCGCGTTCACGCGCTTGATTGACATGGGCATCGAGCCGTTCCTCGTGGCGTCGTCAGTCGAGGCCGTGATGGCCCAGCGCCTCGTGCGTACGATTTGTCCTCATTGCAAGACGGAGCAGAAGGTGGATGCAACCTATCTGCGCAAAATCGGATTTCCCGAAGATGAAATCGGTACGGCGAAATTCTGGCACGGTGCCGGGTGCGAGGAGTGCCGCCAGCAGGGGTACCAGGGCCGCAAGGGCATTTACGAACTGTTGCTCGTGAGCGAGGCCATCCGGCCGCTGATCATGAACCGCGCCAACGCCACGTCGATTGCCCAGCGCGCGATGGAGGCGGGCATGCGTACGCTCCGGACCGACGGCTGGAACAAGGTCAAGGCCGGCTCCACGACCATCGAGGAAGTCCTGCGCGTCACGCAGATGGAGGAACATCTGGAAGCGTTGAGCGGTGGCGAACGCACGCAATTCACCCCGCGCACCTGACCTATTACCATGGCCCGCTGGCATACCTGCAATATTCTGCAACTGGCGCCCGACGCGAGCCGGCTCTGGCAGTTTGACGCCAAGGGCAGCGGATTTGCGCTGAGCCGCGAGCAACAGACGGCGATTGACGAGCTGGTGCCGTCCCGGCTGGTGGCCAAATCGTGGAATTCGCTGTGGCAGCCGCGATTGAATGTCGCATGGCTGCCGCCGGAAAATGTCTTTCTGCGCGTGGTCGAGCTGCCCCGGAGCAGCTTTGAAGAAACCTTCGCGATGGTCGAGCTGCAACTGGAGAAGCTCTCGCCCATACCGGTGGCGCAAATCGTCTGGACCATTCATATCCTGTCGCGCCACGGCGACAATCCCCGGCGCAGTGAAGCCGCGGCGGACGGTGAAACCAAGGCGGAGGATTTGCAGACCGTGGTGGTGGTCATCGCCGAGCTCAACGTGGTGGAGGAATTTTTGGGCAAGCTCGAAGGCCGCGGTTATCTCGCCGACCGGCTGGAAGTGCCGATGCTCGACCAACTGGAGGCCACCCCGACGACGGCGGACGGTTCGTCGCATCCGGGAGCAGCCGCGGAGGTCTGGGTTTATCCGGTGCTGTTGGCCGGCCAGAACGCCGCCCTGGTGGCATGGTGGTGCGGCGGCACGTTGCGCAACCTGAGTTTTGTCATATTGCCACCGGGGGATGACCGGGCGAAGGCCTTGAAAGCCCAGTTGACCCAACAGGCCTGGGCGGGCGAACTGGAAGGCTGGCTGATCCAGCCGGCCGGCCATTGGCATCTGGTCGCCGATCCGGTCAATGCCGCGGAATGGGAAAAAATTCTGCGCGAAGGACTGGGGGAGCCGGTAGTGGTCACGCCGCCGTTGCCGCCGGCGGAACTGGCAGCCCACACAGCCCTTCGTGCTGCGGTCGCGGGTTCCCGCGCAACCTTGCTGCCCGGGGAATTTCCCGTCCGTTACCATCAGCAGTTCGTGGATCGGCTCTGGCTGCGCGGCCTGATGACCACTGGAATACTCTACGCCGTGGCTGTGGCGATTTATTTTTGCGCGGTGGGCCTGCTGGGCATGCAGACGCACTCGGTCGAACAGCAGGTCGCGGACATCAGCGGTAGTTACACGAATGCGATGCTGCTCAAGGCGCGCTACGACGTGCTCAAGGAACGGCAGGAATTGAAATACGCGGCGCTCGATTGCTGGAAAATAGTCGCCGAACAACTGCCCCAGGACATTACGTTGCAACGTTTCAGTTTTGCGGACGGCCAAAAACTTTCTTTGAGCGGCACGGCCGCACCGGAGCAGGTCAACTTGCTTTTTGATTTCAACACCGCCATGCAAAAAGCGACCCTCAACGGGCGGTCCATGTTTGATTCCCACAATGGCGAAACGGTCAGCCCCAAGAAAAGTGGTAACAGCGAAATCTGGAGTTTCAGCCTGCAACTGCAACATTGGGAGAATGCGCCATGAAAAAGTATTTCGCGCATTTGCGTCCCATGGAACGGCGCCTGGCGGTCGGCGTCCTGGTGGTGGTGATCGTCGTGCTGAATGCCTGGCTGATCTGGCCGCACTTTTCCGACTGGGAGAATTTGCGGAGCCGACGCGACAGCGCGCGGCAGAAGTTGACGCTGTACCGGACGACTATCGCGCAAATGACCAATTACCTGGCGCTGGTGAAAACTCTGGAAGGCGAAGGTCAATTCGTGCCTCCGGAGGATCAGGCCATCAATTTCATGCGCACGATCCAATCGCAGTCCGCCGCCAGCGGGATCAACGGGGTCAATTACTCACGTTCGATGATGCACACCAATGAGTTTTTCGTCGAGCAGGTGCAGAACATCCAGCTTACGGCTACCGACGAGCAGCTGGTGGATTTTCTTTACAAGCTGGGTTCCGGCGCCTCCATGGTTCGCGTGCGTGATCTGGAGCTGCAACCCGACGGTGCCCGCACGCACCTCAATGCGAACATCCGGCTCGTCGCCAGTTACCAAAAGAAACCGCCGGCGCCAGCGCCAGCGCGGACCGCCACTCCGGCCGCTGCCCAGCCTTTAACCAAAACCGCAAAATGAAAACGACCACGCTTGTCCTGATTTTATTTCTAACCGCCCTGGGGTCTTGGGCGCAGCCGTCGTCCACCCCGCGTCGGTTCCCGCTGCGCGCCGGCATGGCGACCAACGCTCCCGTCACCCCGGCGGCGGCCCCCGGCCAGGCCATTCCGGCTGCCCCGGTCGCGCCGGCGGCGGCCGCGCCTTCCGCGCCCTCGCTCCCCGGCACATCTTCCGCCGCTGATTCCTCGGCACCCGACGCATCCACCGTCCCGGCGGCTCCGGCGCCGGTCGAAAAGGAGGTTCCGGCCTACAGCTATAATTTCCAGGGTGTGGACGTGGGCCAGGTGCTCGACATTTATGCGAAGCTGGTCGGGCGCACGGTTTTGCGCGCCGGATTGCCGACGGCCTCGATCGTTTTGCATACGGAAACGCCGTTGACCCGGAGCGAAGCGATCCAGGCGTTGCAGGCGGTACTGGCTCTCAACAACATCTCGCTCGTGAATGTGGGCGAAAAATTTGTCAAAGTGCTGCCGGTGGACCAGGCGAATTCAGCCGGCGCAAAAATTGAACACGGGGAAGCGAGCCAGTTGCCGGAGATGGGTTCTTATGTGACGCACATCGCCCAATTGAAATACATCAAGCCCAGCATCATGGTGCCGTTGATCGTGCCTTTTTCAAAATTGCCGAATGCCGCCATTCCCCTCGACGATAACGGCATCCTGGTGCTCCGGGATAACGCTGAAAACGTCAAACGGATGCTGGAAATGATCGAGCAGATCGACGTATCGGTGCCGGCGGAATACATCTCCGAGGTCATTCCGATCCGGTACGCGCTGGCGGAAGACATTGCCAACGCATTGAACAGCCTGGGCGGCACCGGCGGCAGCACCGTGAGCATCGGCAGCTCGGGAGGCGGGACATCCGTCAATGGCATTTCGCGTCCCGGCGGTGCGGCGGGAGGGGCACCGGGTGGTTATCAGGGCGTCAATAACCAGCCCAATGGTCAGAGCCGGGGTTTCGGCCAGCAGGCGGCGCCCGGTGGCGCCCCCGCGGGCGGGACCACCTTTCAGCAACGGTTGCAGTCCATCATCCAGCGGGCTTCGTCGGGAACCCAACAGGACCAGATCCAGGTTTTTGGCCAGACGAAAATCATTGCCGACCAACGGAGCAATTCGCTCCTGGTTTTTGCCACCCAGGCGGACATGGAACGGATCAAGGGCGTGATCGGGAAGCTGGATGTTTTGCTGGCGCAGGTACTGATTGAGTCGGTCATCATTGATGTGAACCTGGGCAATTCGCTGAGCTATGGGGTGTCGGCGGTGCAACGCCAAAAAAATGGGACGGTCGGGGGCACCTCGGTCAAAACGGTCGGCGTGATGAACAACAACCAGACCTTCTACAATTTTATCCAGGATGTGGCCACGAATAACGGCATATTGCCCGGCCTGGCTGCCACCCCGCCGAATAATTTCAGTTATTTTGGCAACATCGGTGACAAATGGGACGTGGCCATCCAGGCGGCGGCGGCGGACAACAATGCCTCCATCATCCAGCGCCCGCGTATCCAGACCTCCCAGGCGAAGGCGGCCTCGTTCTTCGTGGGAAATACGGTGCCTTACGTCAACAGCGTTTATTACAACAGCGGTGTCGGCACGGGCGCCAGTTCCTCCTATTCCCAGTTGTCCGTCGGTGTGGAATTGGATGTCACCCCGTTCATTAATCCTGACGGGCTGGTGGTAATGGACATCAATCAGGAAATTGACGACTTGAACGGCACCACGCCCATTACCGGTGTCGGTGATGTGCCCAATACGATCAAGCGCACCCTCTCCTCCGAAGTCGCCGTGAGAGATCGCGATACCATTATTTTGGGCGGGTTTGTCCGCTCGGACAAATCCAAGAGCCGGACGGGCGTGCCGATTTTACAGGATATCCCGATCCTGGGCGCCTTGTTCAGCGCCCAGAACAACAACAAAACACGCAGCGAATTGATTGTGCTGATGCGCCCGACGGTGTTACGGACACCTGATATTGCCGCGGCCCAGACCGTGCGGGAAGCCCAACGCCTGCCCGGCATTTCCGCCGCCGCCGCCGAGGAAGCCACCTACCAGCGCAAAGCGGCTGAAGCCGAACGCCGAAGCGAGTTGAAAAAATCGAAGCAAAGCAAACGTTATGAAGGCTTCTTTGCCCCCGGGCCGGGCAATTTGCTGGGAGACGAAACCAACGCGATCGTACCCCTGAATCAATGACGCCAAGGGGTGAAGAGTCAATTCTCCGGCGGCGAATTGGTGAAAGAGTCGCTGCCGGGGAGCATTTCTTCCAGGGTACGGATGGGGTGCAGCGGCAGCAGCAGCAGTTTCGGGACATAAACCGGCTCGCTTTTCGGGTTTTTTAACGTGCCGGTGACTTTAAATTCAAACAATTTGCTCACCGGCCAGAGCACCGTGCTGACGAGGGGGCCGATCATCCAGGTGTTACGTAACAGCCGTGCGGTGACCCGCGCATTCACGTTCTGCTGCAAATCCACCGTGCCCGTGTATTCCATCTGCATCATGGTCGAGTGGATTTTCAGCGAGTCGGAATAGATCACCCCGTTGGTCATGGAAAATTTTGCCGTGGCATCGGTCGCCCGGCTGTTGCCCAAACCGGATGAAAATGTGTTCAGCACCGGCGACAAAATGCCAAAAATCGGGATGTCCCAAAGCAATCCGTCGTGCAGGTTCGCGCGGCCGAAACCATCCCAGCTGTGCCAGTCTCGCGAATCCGCGTAGGTCACGACCAGCACCCCGGTCAACGTGCCTTCGAGGCGATTTGTCGGCGAGGACAAATCCGCCGCCAACGCGTGCAGGTCCGCATTGGTCACGTTGACCACAAAATCATAATCCGCGCCCGGGTGCGGCGGCCGGAAATCGAAATTGGCATAGCCGCTACCCGTGCCGCCGTAAAACGCGGCTTGTACATTGGTCAAAAGCAGCACCTGGCCCAACCAATGGATCGTTCCAGTGATGTTGGGCGATTTCAGTTTCAGCCACTGGAAGGGGGCACCCTGCACGATGTCAAAGCGCATGTCCGTGCCCTCGGTGTCACGGGGACCGTTCATGTCGCGCAACGGCAGGCAGCCGTTCACCAGCGCCGTCGGCGGCTGCAAAAACTGATAAGGATCCATCAACCGGCCGGTTTTGGGGCCGATGGCGTGCGTCACCAGGGCGGGGTCGGCCGTGCTGAAACCGTTGGTGAAGCTGATCAACCGGGCGTTGAAATCCAGGGTGATTTTATCGGCGGTCATCGTTTGCGTTCCGCGCCATAAGCGCGGGCGGAAAATTTCGAGGACGCGGTTGGTATAACGCAGTTCAGCAGCGACGCTGTCCACCGACTGGCCGCGGATCGTGAAATTGGTCAGCGCCACGCGCCCGCTCGCACCGATTCGGTCGTAATCATACAGGTGTCCGTCCACATCCACATCCAGCGCGAGCGGTTCGGTGAAGGTGAAATGATCCAGGCCGCGTACTGCGTTGCTCGCCGTCAAAAATGGCCGGAGGGTTTCCGAATCAAATTTGCCGTGGATGTGCCAGCGATAATCCTGGGTGCGGTCGTTCTCGCCGCCACTGAGAGCGAGCCGGGTTTTTGCTTTTACCAGGGCCAGGTCCGGCAGCTGCCAGAGCAGATTTGAGTAGGAAAAATGCGTGTGTGCCCAATCGAGTTTCAGGCCCAGGGCGGAAGTGTTTCCCAGGGTCAGTTCGCCGTTCAATTTGACGGTCGATCGCACTTCGGCGCGCCAATCGGGCTGGGGATCGGCCCACCCGGGCAGGACCAGCGAGCCGCTGGCCTGGAGCAGGGGGGGTTGCGTCCACGAAAATTCCGCCAGCCGTTCGCGGGTTTTTTCCGTCAGCAACGCGGCAATCGCGTGCAGGTCGAAATTCGCGGAATTGGTGAAGGTGAACGTGCGCGTCGCCACATTCAGCCGCGCGGCGGCGTCAAGCCGTCCATCGCCCAGCCCGGCGGACAATTTGGTGATGGCCAATTCGGGTGCCTGCCAGAGGCCGTTGCAGGCGATGGAATCCGCATTCAACGTTTCCGAATTCAACTGCGTCAATTGGGCGGTCCAGGTCAGACGATATGGCAGGGCATTGGTCCACCACGCCAGGGACGCATCGCCATTGGTTGGCGCGTCCACGGGCGCGGTGAGGTTGCCGGTGAATTGGATGGTGCGGGCGCCGCCCCAAGGCGTTTGCACGGCAGCGGCGCTCAGATTCAACCGGATCGCAAATGAGTGAATGTCGCGCGCGTCGCCCTCCACGGTCAGGCTCAATTGTGGCACGCCGGTGAAATGGACCCGGTCGAGTGTATCGGAGAACTTTTGCATCCGCGCCCGCCAGACGGCCCGGCTGGTGGATGTTTTGCCACGAAATATCTCCCAGTTGCGCATTTCCGGCGCGTGGACGATGTCGCCGGACAACGCGAGGTTCGCGCCGGCGAGGTTAGCGTGAAAATGGTCGAGCGACCAGGTATCATTCGTTTGGAAGCGCAGTTCGGTTTGAATGTTGCCGAGCTTCAACACATTGGTCGGTGTCAACGGCCAGGTCAATTCACCCTGGCGCAGGGCCAGTCCATCAATCTGCCATTGACGATGCCACAAGGCGCGGTAATTCAATTGCAACTGGATTTCGGCCAGGGAAAGCACCGGGTCGTCGGGCGTTTCCGCGTGACCAATCCGGACATTTTCAATGACCAGTCCGCGGGTGAAATGGAGGCGCATCCGGGTGAAGGCCAGTTCAATACCGCGCGTTTGGAGGTTGGCCACCAGCCGCCGTTTCAAAAAATCCGGCAGGCCGACGCGGTCGAACCAGACGAGGGTGCAAACCAGTGCCAACACCGCGAACAAGACAGTGAAGCGAAACCAGCGAAAGCCGGTGCGACATTTTCGCCAGAAGCCGGATGGCGCGGGCATATCAGGGAACGTTGGCGGGAATGGTGAGGTAGGTGGAAACGAACTGGTAGAGCACCGGGGGGAAGATGAACGCCCAGCGCTCGCCCTCGAGCGTTACCGCCGCCAGCGCGGTGTGTGCCTGGGGTGATTCCGTGCCGAAATCCACCGTGCGCTTTTCGCTATTTTTCAACTCGAAGGTGATCTGCAGATTATTCGTGTTCAGGCCGTAGTTTTTTTCCGGGTCAGTGATGTTTCGTCCGAGCCAGTAGGTGGCGGTGAGTTCACCGAACCGGTGCGTCGTTTCCTCGATGGCCGGCGGATTGATGATGCCTTGCGAACCGGGCGCGAGCGCCCATTGGTTCGGGCCGTTACGGATCATCACGCGCGTCTTGCCATTTTGACGCAGCGTGACCTGCGCGACGTCATGCTCGCTGAAATTCCAGATTCGCCGGTCGCGGAACTCCCAGTCCGTCTCGGGCAGACGGTTGAAATCCTCCGCCGTTACCGCATATACAAAATCCTCGTCCGCCCGCCGGACAAAGACTTCGTTGTTTTGGTTGGTGCCGAAGGATAGCTGAACCAGGACGTTGTTCGTATCGCCCGACACCGGGCGCAAAATGATTTGTCGCGTCGGTGTCGCCAGACCGTAAGTGGGCAGGTCGGGCGCGGTTACGACGTCCTTCACGAATTCCGCGACGTGCAAATCAGCGAGGGTCTTGATGAAGAGCTGCACGGTTTCGGCGTCCACGGGAAACTTTTCACCCACGATTCTCCAGTCGGTCGGATTTTGCCGTTGCAGGATGAAACCAGTCTCGTTGCGCACTTCGATTTCCGCGACCGGCGCGGTCAGTTCCAGCAGGTGCGAATCGCGGAAGTCATTCACCGAGCCGCGCCACGGCACCAGCGGCTCCCGGGCGGTCGTGGCGATGATGTTCCATTCATCGCGCCGCGCGAAAACCTGGGTGGGATCGTTGGTCGGACTTTTGCCGGCATGCAGGGCAGAGATGAAATTGGTGCCATGCCCAAGCCACAGGTCGAGATCGGCGGGCTGCAAACCGAACCCGGCCAAGTCCGCCTTGGGGTCGTCGGGGATGAATTGAGTGATGCGGGCCGTTTGCAGGTGTTGCAACGCGCCGGTGATGCGATCGGTATCCGCTCGTGCTGGAAACGGGCGAATCATCCGCCAGAGATGATTCGTTACGTCGCGTCGAAGTTCGATGGCCTTGGCGCCGTTGGTCAGCACAATCCAGTCCACACTGCTGTGGCTGGCGTCCACCAGCCCGGTGTCGCGCCAGTCATTGGGTGTGGGGAGAATGAACCTGAGCCAGTCGGCGTCAGTGACCACCGCGCCGTCCACGCCGACGATGCGCAAGAAAACCTGGTCGCCGGGCGGGGTTTTGTTGCCCACCAAAATCTGCCGGCGCTGGCCGCCAGCTTCGACGACGAGCGAAATACGGGGCGAGGCAAAGCCGAATTCCACGTCCGCGTTCTGGTGATTGCGGAGTTCGGCGGCGCTGATCCGGGTGGCGGGTGTGAGTTTTTGCAGCGCGTCAAGCAGGGCTTCGATGGCGGCAGACTGGGCGGGATAGACGACGGGTTTGGTCAGCAGCCACGTGTTGTTCGTGCGGTCGGCGCGGATTTCCAGCGCCCCCGACGGGATGATCTGGACACTGGTGATGTCGGTCGGTCGTAATTCCGGCAGGATCTGGAATGATTCCGGGGCGGCCGGCCGCAGGAAGCGCTCAAAAACAAAAATCAGCGCCAACAGTGCCGCGGCGATCAGGAACCAGATTCCGGTGGTTTTCGAATTCATTATTTTCTTCGGGCCAGCCAGACCAGGCAGCCGAACAACAATACCACGCCGGGCAGTGCGCCCAGCAACAGCCAGCGGACTTCGCGCTGCTGGGTCCGGGTCATCAACAGCCGGAATTCCGTGACGGGTCGCGGCCCGATGCCTTTGAGCAAGACGCTACGGTCGAGCAGCCAGTTGGCGGCGTAACTGACAAAGTCGCGGTTGGCGCCGCCTTCGATGTAATAATTGCCCAGGAAAATCGAGTCGCCGGCGACCAGGAGGCGCGTGTTGCCGCGCGGATTCACCACGCCGGTCACCGGCTTTTGTTCCACCGCGACGATGAGCGGGTAACTGTGCGGCGGTCCAGCGCTGTCGCCCGCGAGCGTGGCTTTCTCGCTGGAGAAGGCAATTTCCTCGACCTGGGGTGCGTTGGCGGGAGGGTTCGCCCAAGCCACATGTTCAATGGGACGCGGTAAAATCATCTGCAAGGACAACTGGGCGAGCGGGTTCACGACCGGGTGTTGGCTGAACTTGCGAACTTTGATGTCCTGGCCGGTGATGGTGTTGTCCGGGTCTTTCACGTAGTCGTTGATGACATTGATGCCCCAGCGCTGCAAAATGGGTTCCAGACCGGTCGGTCGCTTGAGCGAGGCATAATTAAACAGTGCCAGCAACCGCCCACCCTGTTTCAGATATTCCTCAACCTTTTGCAGTTCGGGGTCGGACAACGGTGCGGTGGGTGCGGCAATGATCAGCAGGTTGCAGTCCATCGGCACGCCGCTGTCGCCGTTCAGTTCCAGGTTCGTTACCGCGACGAAATTTTGGGCCAGAACGGAGCCGAATTTCAGGTAGCCGAAATTGTCACTGTCGGTGAGCGACGGTTCGCCGTGGCCCTGCAGGAAATAGGCCTTGAGCGGCTTGTCCCGGGTGACGGCGATCAACATTGACGTGAAGGCCTCCTCGCCATGAAAGGCGACCGGCTTGCGCCGGAATTCACGCTCCTTGGGATTGGGCACCGGATCGAGTTTGATTTCCATCAGCCCGTCTCCGGGCTGAATTTTGACGTGTTTGTCGCCGGCATCGAAGATGATCAGGTTTTTGTCGGTCGACGCATTGAGGCCGTATTGCTCCTTGATTTTTTGCGCCTCGCCCGCATCGCGGACATAGTCCACGACCTTCACGGAAATGCGGGGGGTGGCCGAGCGGTACTCGTTTAACAGCGCCACGATGGTCGGATAGGAATCGTCCTGCTTGTCGTAATAAAGCGTTATGTCCACGTGATTGGTGAGTGATTTGAGAATCTCCAGTGTCCGCGAGGACAATTCGATGCGGGTTTGTGAACTCAGAAAGAACCGGCCGAAGAAATGCCCGCTGAGATAATTCATCATCACCACCACGGCCAGCACCAGGGTCGTGCGCAGGATCACGTCCAGGCCGATTTTCCACCGGCGGCCGGGCGAGAAGCTGGGTAGGGGCTTGGGGTTGGTTGACATGTTATTTCCAGCGGCGGCTTTCCACCACCCGCAGGGTCAGGAACAAAAAAAGAAACGTCAGGCTGACATAAAAGGTCACCGCACGGGTATCCACCACGCCGCGGGCGAAGTCATTCATTTGATCGAACAATCCGAAGTAGGACAGGATCTGCGACTGCCATTGCGCGGCCACGGGGATGGCTTTGGCCCACCAGGCCAGGGCAAAGAGGCTCACCCCGAAAGCCAGAGTCATGATGGCTGACACCATCTGGCTGCGGGACAACGCCGATGCCAGACAACCGAAGGACGAAAACAAGCAGCCGATTAGAACAATGCCCAGATACATTCCTCCCACCGTGCCGGCGTCCAGGGCGCTCACCTGGTTCGTGAAATGGCGCACGATGAACAGGCACGCGAGCATCGGCACCCACATCATAACATAAAAAACAATGGCCGCCGTGAATTTAGCCGCGACGACCTGCAGATCGCTGACCGGCGTGGTCATCAAAGTTTCAAATGTGCCCGACGCCTTTTCCAGCGCAAACAGCCGCATGGTGATGACTGGTGCGGCCAGCAGCACGATCAGCCAGAAATAGATGGTGCTGAAGAACATTTCGGTCACCGGCATGGGCCAGGGATCATTGCCCAGGCCGTCCATCAACTGGGTGAAACTTTCGCCGATCAAAAACGTTATGGCCGCGATGATCACGTAGCCGGTGATGGAACAAAAAAAAGCGGCCAACTCCCGGCGGGTCAGCGTCCAGAAGATGCTCATTCGCCCTCCTCTTCCTCGTTGGGCCGGGTCACCTGCACGTAAATATCTTCGAGCGAATGGCGGCTGCGGGTCAACTCCCGCAGGATCCAGCCACGCTCCAGCACCAGCCGGAAAATCACCGGCCGCAAATCATAGCCATCCTGCGGGGTCAGGGCGCACCGTTGGAATTCGCCTTCGCTGGACGACACGTCGAATTGCTCGATCCCCGGCATTTGGGACAGGATCTCGCGCAGTTCACCCGCCGGCGCGGCAATTTCGGCGATGATCTGGCTCCCGCCGGCCACGAAGCGCTGCAAATTGTCCGGCGTGTCGGCGGCCACAATCTTGCCGTCCAGCATGATGAGCACCCGGCCGCACATCATTTCCACCTCCGGCAAAATATGGGTCGATATCAGCACGGTGTGCTTCTGCGCGAGGCTTTTGATCAATTGTCGCACCGCGCGAATCTGATGCGGGTCCAGGCCGATGGTCGGTTCGTCCAGGATGATCAATTCCGGCTCGTGCACCAGGGCGTCCGCCAGGCCGACGCGTTGTTTGTAACCCTTTGAGAGCTGGCCGATGATCCGGCGGCTGACGTCCGTCAACCCGCATTGCTCCATCACCGTGGTTACTCGCTCACGCGACCGGCGCCAGCCGAGGCCCTTAAGCCGCGCGCGGAATTTCAGGTATTCCCGCACCCGCATTTCGGGATACAGTGGATTGTTTTCGGGCATGTAACCAATGCGCCGGCGCACTTCGTCCGATTGGTGAAACACATCGAAACCCGCCACCTGCGCCGTTCCGGAGGTCGCCGGCATGAAACAGGAAAGAATCCGCATCGTGGTGCTTTTGCCCGCGCCATTCGGTCCCAGCAGGCCGACTATTTCGCCCCGGGTGACCGTAAACGAAATCCCCGCCACAGCCGTGCGACCGGCGTAGCGCTTCGTCAAATTTGACACTTCAATCATTGCGTTGCCGCTCATTGAAACGTTGGCCGGAGTCTAGCAGAAAATAAGAGGTTCCGGCCAACAAAAATTCCGCCCCTGATCCAGTGTTAGTTTGTTTTAAAAAGCAAATCAGTCCCGGGCCGCGTTCAAAATTTTGCGTGCCGGCTTGACTTTGCGGCACCGACGGCGCAAAAGCAATCCACCGTGTCTCCCTTGTGGGAAAATTTTTATGCCCGGTGGCGGATGCCGGCTGGCCCAGGAAACGTCCTGCGGGACGAAACCGGGGTGCCGCCCGAACGTCTCCTCCAGGCCATCTGGCGCCATCAGCGCCTCCGCCGGGACCGGCTCCAGACCGTTGACGGGCAGGCCGTCCGCATTCTCCATCCCGGCTTTGCCAGCGTCGAGGGCGGGCCGGATTTTCGCGGCGCGGTCATCCAAATTGGCGCCGCTGCGCCGTGTTCCGGCGACGTGGAGATTGACCTGCGGACCGGCGGTTGGCGCGCGCACGGTCATGATCGCAATCCCGCCTTTCAAAACGTCCTGCTCCATGTGGTTTGGGACGAGGCGGGAACTCGCGCGCTGGCGGGTCGAAGCCGGGAGATCTCGTGTCCGCCAAGGCCGGGCATCCAACCCTTGCCGCCAACGCTGGCCATCAGCGATAAGCTGGATGCCCCCATTGCCGAACTCGGGTTGTGGCTCGAAAATGATTCGCCGCGCGCGCTGCCTGAAAACCTGCGCGGCCGGTGTTGTGTCGTATTGCGCGAATTGGACGACGTGCGCCAGGGCCGGATTTTGGATGCGGCCGCCCGTGTTCGTTTTCAAGCCAAGGCGGAACAATTCCGTACCCGCGCCCGGCACGCCGGCTGGGAGCAGGCGCTCTGGGAAGGTTTGTTCCGCGCGCTCGGTTACAAGCACAACATCTGGCCCATGCAAAATCTCGCCGAGACCCGCCCGCAATGGCTGTGTGGACCGGATCCGGTCTTCACCCTTCAGGCGCGCCTGCTCGGCATCAGCGGTTTGTTGCCGGCAGAATGTCCGCGGGCGCAGGGTGCGGGCGCTGTTTATTTGCGTTGTCTCTGGGATAGCTGGTGGCGTGAGCGTGACGAGTTCGGCGACTGCATTTTGCCGCGCTCGATCTGGCGATTCCACGGGCTGCGCCCGGCCAACCATCCTCAACGCCGGCTTGCCCTGGCGGCCCATTGGCTGGCGACGGGCCGGTTGATCCCCAACCTTGAGAATTGGTGCGCGGTTGAAGTGCCCGACCGCCGGTTGCCCGGTTCCTTGCGAAAAATTTTGGAGGTGGAGCGGGATGACTTTTGGTCGTGGCACTGGACCTTCCGCTCGGCACGGTTACCGGCGCCGCAACCATTGCTGGGAGACGCGCGGGTGACGGACCTGGCCGTGAATGTAATCCTGCCGTGGCTGTGGACCCGGGCTGCCGAGGGCGGGAATGAACCGATCCGGCGGATCATCGAACACCGCCATGCCGTGTGGCCGTTGGCGGAGGACAACTCGGTTTTGAAACTGGCGCGGCAGCGTTTGCTGGGGGTTGGCCGCAGCCGGGCGGTGCGGTGCGCCTCGGAGCAGCAGGGATTGATCCAGATCACCCGCGACTTTTGCGACCACTCGAATGCAGTCTGTGACAATTGCCGGTTCCCCGGTTTGGTGCGCAGCTGGCGTACGGAGTCCTGACGACGACTGCAAGTCGGTGCGATTAAGCGGGAGGGCTGGCAAAACCCCCGGCTGGTTTGTTTGCCGGCTTATTCGGCGACTTGGTCGGCGGGGAAGTCGCCGGCGCTTCCGGGTCCTCTTTGTCATGGTCTCCCGCCGCCGCATTTTTTGCGCCCGCCGCCGGCGAGGATCCGTTATCGGCCTGGCGGGGATTCCGGGCGCGTTTGTTGCGCGGCAACGGGCTGATCATCACGTTGATGTTGCGCCCGATGAGCTTCGGATCGAAGTCCTGATGGCCGAAGGGCGCAATGGCGGCGAGAAACTGGTTGATGACCTGGAAGCCGAATTCGGTGTGCGCCATCTCCCGGCCGCGGAATTTCAAGGCGACCTTGACCTTCATGTCCTCGCACAGAAAATCAACCGCGTGGTTGATTTTGACGCCGAGGTCGTGCGGGTCAATGCGCGGGCTCAACTGGACTTCCTTGACCGTCGAGGCGTGCTGGTGCTTCTTGGATTCCTTTTCCTTCTTGGCCTGTTCGTAACGGTATTTGCCGAAGTCCACCAGCCGGCAGACCGGCGGTGTGGCCGTGGACGAGATTTCCACCAGGTCAACGGCGTGTTGCCGCGCCATGTTGAGCGCCTCGTTGAGCGGGAAGATCCCAAGCTGTTTGTCATCCATGATGACACGGACCTCCCGGGCACGGATTTTGCCGTTGACCCGGACAAACGAAGCAGGAGAAAAACTACGTGGAGAAAAAGGGCGGCTCAAGACACCCTCGTTGGTTTTGGCATAGCTATAGGTTTTAGCATCGGGCAAACTGGCACGGCCAGTTCAAATATACCTTGTTATTTAAGCCTTTCCTGACGCACGTGCAAGCAAATAATGGGTGACAAATCCAAAATCAGGGGGTGATTTTGACGGTTTTAAGCGCGGCTTGGTAAATCCGCTTTAACGGTATCCCGGTCCGGATCGCGAGCTTTTTGCAGGATTCAAACTCCGGTGCGGCCTGGACCGCCTTTCCGTTGAGCCGGCCGATTTTGACAACCACCTCGCCGAAGGGGGTTTTGACCCGCTGAAATTCGCGTTGTAGCTTGCGCCTTTCCGCCACCGTCCGCCGCACCCCGAACGCGCTCGTCTCGCGTAAAATCATTTCGCTGAACCGGTCCGCGTCGGCTTCGCCGCACAGCACCGTGAGCAATGCTCCCGGCCGATTTTTCTTCATCTGGATCGGCGTGTAAAACGCGTCCAGCGCTCCCGCCGCCAGCGCGGTCTCAATGAAATACCCGAGAATTTCCCCGCTCACGTCATCGAGGTTCGTTTCCAGCACGGTAATCTTGTCCATCTCCCAATCCGGCGCTTTGGACTTTGGACTTTGACTTTTGGACTCCCGTCCCAACACGGCCCGGAGAACGTTGGGTCGCGTCCGGTGGTCGCGAGTGCCGAGGCCAAAGCCGATTTTTTCCGCCGCCAGATTTTGCATCGGGCCAAAATGCTCGGCCAATTCCGCCAGTAACGCCGCGCCCGTGGGGGTGACCAGTTCATGCGGTTCTTCGCATTGCGTCACACCGATGCTGCGGGCGCCCAGGATGGCCAGAGTGGCCGGGGCGGGAACGGGAAATCGTCCGTGCGCGCAATTGACCCAGCCGGTGCCTTCAACGACCGGTGCCGCCAGAACGCGCGGTTTGCCCAACAGCTCCAGCGCGATACAGGCGCCCACGATGTCCACGATGGAATCCACGGCGCCCACCTCGTGAAAATGAACCTGCGCCGGAGGCCGGCCATGGATTTTGCCCTCGGCCTCGGCAATGCGCTGAAAAACGGCGACGGATTTTCCCTTCACCCAGGCCGACAGTTTGCTTCGGGTGATGAGCTTCTTAATTTCGGCAAAGGTCCGGTTCTCGTCGTGATGATGATGGCCGTGCTCATGCTCATGATCATGATCATGATGATGATCGTGATCGTGATGCTTATGCCCAAGCCCATGATGATGGTCATGGGCATGGGCATCGGTCAGGTGGACGTCCAGCTTCACCCCTTCGATGCCGGACTTCAGTTGGCGGGCGACATGCAGGTGATAGCCGTCCAGTGGCAATTTCTTCAGCTCACGCTCCAGTTTGCCGGCGTCCACACCCAGGTCCAGCAACGCGCCGATGAACATGTCGCCGCTGATGCCGCTGAAAATGTCGAGGTAAAGTGTTTTCATTTTTCCGCCAGGGCATTGATCTGGCTGGCGGCGTATCCGCCGCCAAAACCGTTGTCGATATTCACCACCGTCAGGCCGCTGGCACAACTGTTCAGCATGCCGAGCAGGGCGGCGATGCCGCCGAAGCTGGCGCCGTAACCGATGCTGGTGGGCACGGCGATGACCGGTTTGGAGACCAGGCCGGCGACCACGCTGGGCAGCGCACCTTCCATGCCGGCGACCACGACGAGCACGGTGGCGCGCCGGAGGTTTTCCGACTTGGCCAGCAGCCGGTGCAATCCCGCCACGCCGACATCATAGATCCGCTCGACCCGGTTGCCCATGATTTCCGCCGTCACTGCCGCCTCTTCCGCCACCGGCAGGTCACTGGTCCCGGCACAGACCACCCCGATGGTTCCTTGGCGCCGGGGCAGGGGTGATTTTTCGATGGTGACACAACGGGCGGTTTCATGATGGACGGCGCGCTTGAATTTTTTGCGCAGCGCGCGGGCATGGGCGCCGGTGATGCGGGTGATGAGCACACGCGATTCGGACGCCAGGATTTTCCCGGCGATTTTGACGACTTGTTCCGGCGTTTTGCCGCCGCCGAATATGACTTCCGGGAAACCCGTGCGGAGCGCGCGGTGGGTGTCCACCTGGGCGAAGCCGAGGTCAGCCACCGGCGCGGCCTGGAATGCCCGCAGGACCTGGTCGCGGCTCACCCCGCCCGCGCGGAATTTTTCCAGCAGTTGAATCGCCTCGGTAATAGTCACGATTAAATAATATGGGGTTTAAGCCGATGGTCACGGCAAATCTGTCCGGGTTCAACCGTGACGGAACGCCTGCACGCTGCGGACGAAGTCATCGGGCACGCCGAAATCGAATCGTTCCGCCGCAGTCATCTCGAGGGCCAGGTAGCCTTCGCGGGCGCGTTGGATCTCCTGGGCGCGGGTGAGTTGAAACTCGCCGTGGTCGCGTACGTTATCCCGGATCATTTCTGCCAGGACCTCGTAAATCGAGGGTGACAACAGGTGCATGCCGAACCAGCCCAACCAGGTTTCCGCCGGCAGGCCGTCCACGCGGAGTTTTTGGCGCGCGGTAGCCACCTCCGGCTTTTCGATGATGAGGGAAACATCAATCAGCCGCGGATTATCGCCGCGGCGCCGGCCGGCGATGGTGCCATAGCCTTTCAGTTCGCCGGCCGAAATCCGGTTTACGGCCGAGACGCTGTGGCCATTGGCCGCCGCAGCCATTTGAGCCAGTTCCTGATAGGGCGAAACCGGCCGGCCGCGAAAGAGATGGTCGCCGAGGCCGAGCAACACAAAATGGCCGCCGGCAAATTCTTTCGTCTGGTAAACCGCATGGCCGTAGCCTTCCTGTTGCTGTTGCACGGCGAAGGTCACGCGCCCGGCGAATGTTTTCATTTGCTCCGCTTCGCGCAACAACGCGGGATGTTTTTCCAGGCGTTTCAAGTAATCACTGCCCGGCCCGCGCAGGTAGTGGCGCACCAGTTCGTCCTCGCCGGGCTGGACGATGATGCAAATCTCCTCGATACCCGCGGCGTCGAGTTCCAGCAAATGGTAATGGAACAGCGCGCGGGCGATGCCGTCCGGGCCGACGACGGGAAACAATTCCTTTTTCACCGCGTGCGACGCGGGGAAATGCCGCGTGCCGAGGCCGGCGATGGGGATGACGGCTTTGCGGACGGCGGGGTTCATGCCGGGGACAAGCGCCAGCCGTTGGCGCCGAAGATGTACCGCCGTGCGCCAAATTCAATCGCGCCGGGCGAGGTGCCTTCAAAAATGTCCGGCATCATGCCGACCCGGCGGGAATATTCCACGGCAATTTGCGGGATGTGCTCCTTGAGGGCCGCGATTTTTCCGAAGACGGCCACCGTGCCGCCCGTGCCGCCTCCGGTGATTTTGGCGCCGTAAAGACCGTGTTCCGGGCCGCGTTTGCGGACGGTTTCAACCAGGAAATTCACCTCAGGGACCGAGAGGCGGCAATTGTCGCGGTAACTTTCATGGGCGGCATACATCATTTCACCGGCCTTAATGCAGGCACGTTCGTCACCCCGGCCGGCGGCCTGGAGCGTCGCAATGAACTGCAACACCCGCTCGTTTTCCGCGATGGGATGCCGCGTCGGTCCGGCGACGCGATACGTGGCATCGGGTTGGACGATGGTCACCGGGTCGTCGTGGGTTTTGTATCGGGCCAGGAAATCAGAGCCCAGGATGGTGTCGGGGATTTCCGCCTGATATTCCGATTTCAATTCCCCGGCGGAAACCTCGGTCAGATAATTGAGCGCGGCGCGGCCGGTGCGGGCGCGGATTTCGTTGATGATTTTCTTGCCCATGAACGCACCGATACGGACATTGCCATAGGCGTTGCCGGCGACCGAGTGGCGGACCATGGAATTGATGCCCACAAAGCCGGTGCCGGGGGGGATTTCCACCTCGCCGATGATCTGGCCGGGCCGGCAGAGGATGTGGGTAAGCTTGTCCCGTCGGCCGCTGGCCACGGCGATCTGGTCCATGATGCCGCAGGGTGCGCCTACGACGAAGTTTTCGGCCATCTGGGCAAGCCGGGCCAGGCGCGCCCCGTCTAGTTTCAAGCCGAGG
>Ga0265338_10000264_pt1 | contig 95378 bp, 105 predicted proteins | sample 42126metaG_FD_193579 | JGI IMG/M metagenome (GOLD analysis project Ga0265338, IMG submission 193579) | Rhizosphere microbial communities from Carex aquatilis grown in University of Washington, Seatle, WA, United States - 4-21-26 metaG | ecosystem: Host-associated > Plants > Roots > Rhizosphere...
TTCACCGCGATCGCGCCGATGAGTATGAGCAATGCGCTCTTTCGCAGCCAAGTATATTTGACACGGGAGAATATGAAAAAGAATCCGATGCCGATGAGGAGCCCGGCTGCCTGCTTCAGGGCGATCGTGCCGAAGCTGACCCCGTTCTGCGCCAGAAGCCCGAGCGAGGCCGAGAGGAATATCACGAAGCCCGCGGTCGTGAGCGCGATCACAGACCAGAAAAAGAAGCGATCGATATGTTGCCTAGCGGCACGTGGAGCCATCAGGCTTCCATTGTAGCATCAGTCGATGCGTTTGATTCCGCGGTTCCTGCTGTGGATTGCTGTTCGGCTTGCTGTCCTGCCTTGAATGTCTCGATATCCGATCGGACTTTTTCGTATTCGGGCAGATCGGTGATCTTTGAAACGCCGAGATGCGAAAGCAGTTGGAGAGTCGATTTATACAGATAGCTCCGGGCATCCTTCGGGTTATCCACTCGCTCGACCATTCCGCGGATAAGCAGATTCCTGAGGATGAATTGCGAATTCACGCCGCGGATATAGTCGATATCGGCGCGCGAGATAGGTCCCTGGTACAGGACGATTGAAAGCGTTTCCAGGCCTGCTTTGCCTAGATCGCGCGCGAGCTCCTCCTTGGTCAGCTGTTCAATCAAAGGCGAGAGCTCTTTGGCTGTGCCGAGCATGACCTCTTCGTCAGTCTGGACCAATGTCAGGCCCCTGCCCTTCAAGGCAGCCTCAAGCTCAATGAGCGCAACTTTGACAGCCTCAGGCTTTTCATTTAAGAGCGCCGCGAGTTTCTTGAAGGAAATAGGTTCGGCTTTCCAGAAGAGGATAGCTTCGATCTTTGCTGAGAGATTCATAAGCAAAAGTATAACAGATTAATATCTCGGCACCCCTACGTCCTTTGTTTCCATCTGAATGTCCCCGAAATTCGATTCTTGCGATACATGCAATATCCCGTCTTTGACGAGCTCGAGCATCGCCAAGAAGCTGACGATGACATTCACGCGGTTTTCTTTATGATCTCTGGTGAATTCCTTGAAGCTTATACGGAGCGCACTGGTTATGCGCGTTGTCAAAGCGCCGATCATTTCTTCAATGCTTACAACCTTCTGTACGACATGTTTCGGCAGCGTTTCCTTCTTTGGCAGACGATTGATCAAGTCTTTCAATGAGTAAAGAGCTTTTTCAAGCGTGAATTCAGGTGCGGGAGCAAAGACAGGATTTGTCGGTTGAGGCTGGGATTGCGGGAAAATGATCTCAGCGCCAAAAAGCTTGCTCACACCGACACTCGCCTCTTTGATGCGCTTGTAGATCTTCAAACGAGTCTCAAGATCATGGATGTCTCCCTGCTCCTCTTCGGTCAGCGCCAATTCAGGCAATAACGATTTAGACTTGATCAAAAGAAGAGTCGAAGCGACCAGGATGAAATGTGCAGACTCACCCATCGGGAGATTCTCGAACTGCTTCACATGCGCGATAAAATCATCGGTGACCTTTGCAAGCGCGATGTCATTGATAAACAGCTTGCGCTTCTCTATGAGGTCTAGAAGAAGATCCAGAGGACCTTCGAAGGAATGGGTTTTGACGGTGAAGGTCATACGCATGACACGGATCCACGAATTGCACGAATACTACGAATTACAGAACCCCGATCTTTTTCTTAGCCTCTTCCAATTTTGCCGAAGCCCTTTTATTTGCAGTTCTAGCTCCCTCTTCAAGGATCTTCATGACCTCTCCTTCATTCTTGGCGAATTCCGCCCTACGTTCGCGCATAGGTTTGATAAAGGCGTCTACATCCTCTATCAAAGCCTCCTTTAGGGCCTTGTATTTGCCCTTATTCGCCTCGTAGAGCGCTTTGAGCTCGCCTTCTGGGCGGAAGAGCTTATGGATGTTATATACATTCATTGGCGTCTCCCCGCTCGAATCGGTCACGATGCTCATGACGGCCTTGTGGATCTCTTCGCGGGTAGCGAAGAGCTGAATGGTATTGTTGTAGCTCTTGGACATCTTGCGGCCGTCGATTCCAGGCACTGTTCCAACATCGGACATGATGTGCGGTTCCGGGAGCTTGAAAATCTCACATTTGAAGACGTGATTGAACTTAAGTGCGATATCGCGAGCGTATTCGACATGCTGCTTTTGGTCTTGGCCGACAGGAATGATATCAGCGTCATAGAGCAGTATATCTGCAGCCATAAGAACCGGATAATTGAATGTTCCGACGTTGATCTCTTTATTCTTGGCCTCTGCATCCTTGAATGCGTGCGCGCGCATCAGATAGGGCATCGTCACGATCGTATCGAAAATCCACGCAAGTTCCGTATGTGCGGAAACCTCAGACTGCTTAAAAATAGTCGACTGCTTGGGATCGATACCGATGGCAAGATAATCGATAGCGAGATCGATAGTGAATCGGCGCATCTCTTCGGCATTCTGAATGAAGTTCAAGCCGTGATAGTCGACGATAATAAAAAATTTCTCTGCGTCTGGATGCGCATTCTGAAGATCCACGAATTGCTTCATGGCGCCGAAATAGTTGCCTATATGGGGCCTGGCGGTCGGTTTGACGCCAGAAAGCAGGATTTTTGCGGGTTGTGAGGCCATGGAGATATCATAGCAAAATATGGGCCAAATAAAAAACGACCCGGGGATTGGACCCAGGTCGTTCGTATAGGACGTGTTTTCGCTTTTATTAAGCCGCCACAGCCAGTGCTTTCGAGGGGTAAGGTAATTGATATACGGCGGTATCCCCGTTCGAAAGGATTGCGTGTCCGTCAGCAGTGAACCCGACAATGCCATCGAGCATCAGTTTCTTGATTCCCCGCACCCAGCCATTCGGGACGAACAATTGGGTGTCGGAATCCTGACCGAAGAACGGACATTTTTCGATGTCGCCCGACATAAGATCGAGCTTGCGGTCTGTGATCCGGTGTTCGAGCCAGGTGAACTCCTCGTGGTCATCGCCGAGATACTCCGGGCGGAATGTCACGAACATCGGCTGCTTTGTCCTTGCTCGGGATAAGGTGAAGAGCCAATTCGTGAAATTTCGCCACTTCCAGTTGTATCGGCTCGGCAGATGCTGTTCTTGGACACTGTTGCCCAAAACGCTTTTGAATATGGGATTTGATACGGTTAGGATCGTCTGTGTTGTGCTTTGCATTCTACACTCCCGCCGCTGTGCGGCATTCTAGGGTGTTTGAACGATCGTCGCCCCGCTCTTCATAACGGTTGTCCGTTGACGTGAAGGGCTGTCAAACAACGATACTGGCTAGTAAAATACCACACCATTCAGTAAATAGCAAGCCTAATATAAAGGTAGATTCTAAAAATGCTGCTTCTTATTCTTCACCCACGAGAGATAGAATGCCGGCACTATGTAAAGCGTCAGGAATGATGACAAGGTCAGACCGAAGATGACTGCGCCGCCAAGAGACCTCCAGAGCTCATTCGAGAGCGTGACTGGCAGGATACCGATGATGGTGCATATAGAGGTGATGAAGATGGCTTCGAGACGGGACTTCCCTGCATCCGCGATAGCGTCCTCGAACGGGATGCCGCTTCTGATATTCAAGTTGATCTTATCAACGAGGATGATGGCGTTCTTGACCACGATGCCGAAAAGCGCCAGGACGCCGATGAGACCGGGGAATGACAGTGGCACATTGAAGACCGCCATGCCGATGAACACGCCGATGAGCGCGAGCGGGATGGGTACCAGCACGATGAGCGCCTTCCTGAATGAATTGAACTGGATGATGAGCGTGGCGACGATGAGGATGAGCGCGATGAGCATGGCGCGCAGGACTGACGTCACAGATTCAGTGTTCTGCTCATTCTCGCCGCCGTATTTGATCGAATAACCCCCTGGCATGTTGTACGAAGCGGCCTTCTTTTGGAATTCAGCGACGATGGCATTGCCGTTGGTCGTCGAGTCGGCCCCGGCGGTAAGGACGATAGTGCGTTTCTGGTCGATGCGCGTGATCACGTCCACTGCAGGCTTGAGCTCGATCTTCGCCACGTCCTTGAGATAGACCGGCTGTTTCTGCGTGTTCAGGATCTGCAGATTTTGGATCGCTGAAAGATCCGGGATCGAGTTTTGGTCGAATGTAGCGATGAGCTGGACCTCTTTGTCGCCTTCGACGATCTTGGTAAGCTCGATGCCTGAAACTGCGATGCGCAGAGCCGAGCCGACCACAGCAGCATTGAGGTTATTCTGCTGCATGGCGGCTGAATCGAGATCGAAGGTATATTCGGGCACAGATTCCTTCTGGGACACGTCAATATTGATCACGCCCGGTATCGAGGCCAGGATCGGCTTGAAGTCGCGGACGATGCTCGAGAGCTTGTCGAGGCCGTCTCCCGAGATCTCAGCTTGGAAAGCGGAGCCAGACGGCGGTCCGCCGGACAATGTTGAAACGCTCACATTCAAGTCTGAAGTCGTTGCCAAGTCCGCGCGCAGCTTATCTGCGAAATCATACGACTTTATATTCCTGTCAGTATTCAGAATGATCGAGATGGAGGACAGATTCGATGAGCCGGCGCCTCCGCCACCAAATGAGCCTGAGTTCGGGCTGGGCTGGCCGATAGCAGTCGAGAAGTTGGCAATATCTGTGTAGCCGAGCAGCTTTTGTTCGACAGCTTGTGTCCGCACGTCAGTCTCTGCCAAGTTTGTGCCCACGGGCGCGCGCAGGTCGACGTAGACATAGTCGCTGTCCTGCTCCGGGAAGAAGACGCTCTTTACGAAGCCGAGCGGTACGAGAGCGACTGAGAAGATGAACAGGGTGATGACTCCGCCGAGGACCCAGCGGCGGCGCTTCTTGTCGAGGATATAGTGCCTAAATGAGCTCTCATAGAGCGGCAGGAAGCGATGGAAATTGATGATGCCGTGGATGAGGCGGCTCGAGAATGCCTTATGCTCGGCGGCGCCCTGAGCGCGCAGCTTGGCTTTGATGAGCTCGTCGCTGTCCCACTCCTTATCCATGAGGGCCGCATTCTCCTCGAGCTTGGCTTTGCCTCCCTTGTGGTGCCAGTGGATGAGGTACGCCTCGATGGCGATGAGGATGATGCCTGCAAGATAGGCTTTCCAGCCACCGACATAGAAGAGGATCGCGATAGCGGCCATGATCAGAGCCTCGATGATGAGGAAAAAGCGCTTGGTCAGGCGTATGCGTTCCAGAACGGCTGCGAGCGGGTGGTTGATCATGAGGGCCACCAGAAGCGAAGCGACCAACGTAATAGAAACCGTGACCGGGATGGACTTGAGGTATTCTCCGATGATGCCGGTGGCAAAAAGGAGCGGCAGGAATGCCCAGACAGTCGCAAGAGTGGTCGTGGTCAGCACCCATTTGAAGTCGTTAAGCACCAGAAGCACGGCTTCCTCGGGCGTGAACTTGCCGGTATTCAGATATTGCTTGGTCGCGGACACAACCACGATAGCGTCATCGACAAGAAGGCCGAGAGAAAGAATGAGCGAGAAGAGCGACAGGAAGTTGAGCGAGATGCCGAGAAGAGAAAGGCACCCGAAGGTGACGAAGAACACCATCGGGATGGCCAGACCCGCTACGAACGCTTCTTTAAGCCCCACGATGAGGAACAGGATGAGGAAGACGAGCAGGATAGTGAGCAGGAAGTCATCCGACAGCTGAGTGAAGCTCTTGTTGATGTCCTTGGCCTGGTCCTGCCCGACGACGCTGTAGGTGATGCCGGGCGGAAGAGCTGCGACCATCTTGTCGACGGTGGATTTGGCGGCGCTGACCGTGTCGAGTATCGAGACTCCTGTGCGCTTCACCAGCGAGAGCGTCACGGAATTCTTGGGTTGCGAGCCGGCTATGGAAAGGCGGGCGTACGAAGTCTTCTTCAGAGCCTTCTCGCTCACATTGGCGATATCCTTGAGAAGCACGACTCCCCCATTTGCAGAATGAGATACCGCGATGTTGGCGATGTCGTCTGCAGTCGTCAGGGATTGGTCCGAACGGATCGGCACAACGAATGTCCCGGTTTCGAAGTTGCCTGCCGGAATAGCTGAGTTGGCGGCCAGGATGGCATTGTCGGCATCATCGGCAGATATGGCGTAGAAAAGGAGCTGGTCGGGCTTGTATGCCACCTCGAACTCCTCCTCATTGCCTCCGGTGATGTCGACCTGGCGCACTCCGGGAATCTTTTCGAGCTCGGTCTGGATGTCCTCTGCATCTTTGCGCAAGGTGAAAGCGTCGTAGGGGCCTGTGAGAGAGATGGACCAGACCGGCGAGTCGTCGAGCGATATTTGGGTCACGACCGGATCCTTGGCGTTGGTGGATATATTCGGCTTGGCCGCATCGATGGCATTCCTGAGGAGCTGGATCGAGCTGTCGATGTCCGCTTTGGCATCGAACTGGACGGTGATGGACGAGAGCGAGTTATACGAATTCGAGGTCATCGTATCCAGGCCTTTGACACCCGAGATCTGCGTCTCGATGGGCTTGCTCACGAACTGCTCTACGTCGCTTGGCGAGGCGCCGGGATAGACGGTGGAGACGACGGCGATGGGGATCTTCACTTCAGGGTTCGACTCGCGCGGCAGGCTGAAGAACGAGTACATCCCCCAGGCGGTGATGATGACGATGAGCAGGATGACTACGCGGAAATTGCTCACGAAGAAATTGAGCCAGGTCTTGCGGAGCTCGGGCCTGAATTCCAGGCGGTCGAGGTATGCGCTGTCTGATGACTTGTCGTTTCGGGTTTCGGACATTTAAATCAAAAATCTTTTGTTACTGCACGGTCACGGTCTCTCCATCATCCAATTCATATACCGGGCTCACGATATCCATCGAGTCATTCAGGCCTGAAGTCACCTGTACGAAGTCCCCCTGGATCTGGCCGAGGGTCACCGGGCTGCTCTTGATTTTGGAATCTTGATCGACGGTGAAGACGAAGGCGCTTCCGGGGATGATCTTTACATCCTGGATCGGCAGAACGTAATTTCCTGATGCAGCCGAAGCTGAAGCGGTCACGATCGAAGCGGTTACATTCTGGCCGATGATCAGATTAGGCGCAGAAGAATTGATGATGTCGATATCCACTTCGGCCTTCTTGGTCGTCGGATCGACGCTGGGAGAGATGTTCGAGACCGTGCCCTTGATAGTTCCCTGAATGGTGGCAGTCTGACCGGTCTTGATGCGGGCGAGATCGTCTCCGCTCACATACGCTTTGACTTCGAGGCTCTGATCGGAACCGACGACCGTAGCGAGCAGCGTTCCGGGAGAAGCCAGCTCGCCTTCGCGGAGCGGCAAGGCTGCGATCGTGCCGCTTATAGGCGAACGGATGATGGTCTTGTCGAGCTGGGCCTGGAGATTGTTCACGCCGGCTTGCGCAACCGATACTTGGGCGGTCGCAGCGGAGCCGCTGCCGCTCTGGCTGCCCGAGAGAGATGTCTGGGCCGAGCTCAGATTGCTGGTGGCAGCCGTCACCGAATCGCGCGCGCCGTTGACGGTCGCTTGGAGGCCGGCGATGATGGTCTTGTCATTGGGTAGGGCCACGCGCAATGCATTCGAGAGCGCGGTCGATACGTCATTCAAAAGTGTCGAGATATCGCTCAGGTTTTTCTGTGAAAGCACGATGTCTCCATAGATGGCCTGGTCGCTCGAAGTGGCGGCCAAAACATCGAGGGCCGTCTTCCAGTCGCTGAATTCCCCGTCCAAACCAGTGCGTTCCTGGCGGATCTTGCTGCCCAGGACCGGGTCGGTCATGTAATAAGCGAAGAGGGGCGGCGTTCCGCCGGTATTGCTCGAGATGAGCGAATCGAGGTTGGCATGAACGGCGGTATCCGCCTTGTTATATGAGTCGCGGATCTTGTCTATGGCAGACTGGCGCGATGAGCCGTATTGTCCCTCTGCGAGCACGAGAGATGCCTGTGCTGAGGCGAGCTGTGCACGGATGTCGGCATTTGATAGCTCGAGGATGGTCTGGCCCTGGACTACCCTGTCGCCGATCGAGACATCGATGACGGCTATCGGCGCCGAGCTCTGGCTCTTGAGGTCTGCCTGCGAGCGTGCCTCGACTGTGCCATTGGCTGAAACGGTGACGCTATCGGTACGGAATGTGGCCGCGTTCACCACAGAGACTTTAGCTGTGGTCGGTTTGACGTCTGCGGCAGGCTTCTGTGTCGCTGCGCGGCCGGCGAGCACGCCGACAACGACGGCGACAACGCCAATGGTTGTGGCCAGCACTGCGTGGCTACGTATAGAGGTGAATATAGACATGGTGTTTTTGGATATACTACAGGGACGGATGAGCTTTAGCAATATTTCACTCCTATAGCCCTTCATTTCTCAATTCTTCGATCGCTTTCTTGGCTGTTTTTGAAAGCTTCCTCGGCATCTCAATATTGATCCTGACCAGAAGGTCGCCGCGCTTTCCTCTCTCATTTGGCACGCCTTTGCCTTTGATGCGGAGAATATCTCCATTATTCGCGCCCTCAGGGATCTTGAGGATCAGATCTCCATCGGGAGCCAGCAGTTTGATCGTCTGCTCGCCGCCGATGATGGCTTGAGTCAGTTTGGCTTTGATATCAGTCACAAGATTAAAACCTTCCTTTCTGAGATATAGATGAGGCTTTACGTGAATGCGCACATACATATCGCCCGGAACTCCGGCAGAGACCGCTTCACCCATGCCGTTGAGACGGACCATCTCGCCATCTTCAATTCCGCTGGGAATCTTCACCGAGATTTCCTGCTGACGATCGACGACACCGTGGCCGTGGCATGTCGGACACTTTTCCTTTGGAACCTGGCCCTTGCCATGGCAGTTCTCACACACCTTCACCGTGTTAAATACGCCAATGAATGATCTGCGCGTCTCATTGACCTTGCCCTTTCCGTTACAGATCTTACATGTCTCCATTCCTGAGCCTGGAGCTGCTCCGGAACCTTCACAGGTAAGGCATGAAGAAGTCTTGCTCACTATGACGTCTTTTTCGGCTCCGAAGATTGATTCCTCAAATGAAAGTGAGATGTCTATCGAGATGTCGCGTCCTCTCTGTTGGCGTGCCTGTCTGCCTCTGCCACCGCCGAACAAGTCTCCAAAGAGATCGCCCAAGTCGAATTCAACCCCGCCATTTCCCTGTTGGAAGCCAGAGAAGTCAAAGCCGCCGAAGTCGTTCGGGTTGAATCCGCCTGCGCCGCCGTTGAATCCTCCGCCGCCAGGTCCAGCCGAGCCGAATTGATCATACTGCTGACGCTTCGAATCATCCGACAATACGGAATACGCCTCGCTGGCCTCCTTGAACTTCTGGGCTGATTCGGGGTTATTCTTGTTCTTGTCGGGGTGATGCTCGTGTGCAAGCTTCCTGAACGCCTTTTTGATGTTGTCCTTGCTGGCGCTCTTATCGACTCCGAGGGTTTTGTAGTAGTCTTTCATTTGACTTTTAATAAATATATGTTAGCGTAAATTCAAACAGTTTTCAACAATTCAAGCGATTAGGGCTCTTGAAAGGAAGCCCGCTAACTATGAACATTCATGAATGTATTGAGGAAGAACGCCTCAATAAAACAGCTTCTTTTCTCAACAAATCATCTTGGGTACTACTCCCGCTTACCTTCCTCACATTGCTTACCACTATGGCGACTTCGATCTTCTGGGTTGAGAACCAGCTCAAGATTGAGGTTATCATTGTGCTTTGCGCTCTGATGCTGGCCGAGCTTTTGGTAGCGATCTTCTTCCAATTGATGATTGCGAACATGATCTCAAGGCTCAAGGCAAAATCAATGGAGGTGAAGTAATTTCAATCCAAGACCCTCGTTCGTTTCCCCGACGCTCATAACGTCAGAGAAACTACGAGGGTCCTTTTAATTTTCAAGCTCAACTAATAAGAGATGAACGGCCCCGGCTGTGCTGGACTGGCTGGTCCCCACACATTAGATTAGTCAAAATAGTAGATAAAATTCATTCACACATTTTGATTTGCATGATGTAATCAACGACTTTGCTGAGCCATATTTTTACATCATTACACAACAAATTACACCATTCCTGTCAATGAATTTTATCTCCAAATTCTGCTATTGGATGTTGTCCAGCCACCTACCGCGCGCCAATCACTTCATTCTGAGAATTTTTACTTCTTCTCCTTAAACTCCGCGTCCTTCACATTCTCCCCACCCTCCGGGCCGCCTCCATTATTCGACTGCGATCCGTTGGTGCTCTGTGCGCCCGCATTACCGCCCTGCTGATTCTGGGACATATACTGTCCTATCTTCTGAATTTCGGTGTTCAACGCTTCCGTAGCTGTCTTCAACGCCGCCTGATCAATCGGATTAGCATCCTTAGCGCGTTTCAGATCAGCGACCTTATCTTCGATAGTCTTGCGAAGCTCCGCTGGAACTTTATCTCCAGCGTCCTTCACCGCTTTCTCTGAAGTATAGACAAGCTGTTCGGCGATGTTCTTAGCTTCAATGCCGTCCTTCTTCACCTTATCTTCTGCCTCATGCTTGGCAGCTTCCTGCTTCATCTTCTCAACCTCTTCCTTGGAAAGTCCTGAAGAAGCGGTGATCTTGATGGAGTTCGCCTTCCCTGTCGTCTTGTCCTTGGCGGTGACATTCAAGATGCCGTTGGCATCGACGTCGAAGGTGACCTCGATCTGCGGCGTGCCGCGCTGGGCCGGCATGATGCCGTCGAGCGTGAATCTGCCGAGAGACTTGTTGTCGGCAGACAAGGCGCGCTCGCCTTGGGTGATATTGATCTCTACTGACGGCTGATTATCTGAAGCCGTCGAGAAGATCTGGCTTCGCTGGGTAGGGACGGTGGTGTTCTTCTCGATCAGTTTTGTCGCAACGCCACCCATAGTTTCGATCGAAAGAGACAGCGGAATGACATCCAAGAGAAGGACGTCCTTGACCTCGCCGCCTAATATTCCGCCTTGAATAGCGGCGCCCACCGCAACCACCTCGTCGGGATTCACTCCCATGTGAGGATCTTTACCGAAGAATGTCTTTACAGCATTTTGGAGAGCCGGCATGCGCGTCTGGCCGCCGACCAGGATGACTTCATTGATCTCGCCTACTTTGAACGGTGACGCATCCATGGCGCGCTTGGTGATCATCATGGCGCGATCCACGAACTCCTGCGTCATCTGCTCGAGCTGAGCGCGAGTGAGAGTGACAAGCAAGTGCTTCGGTCCATCTGAACCGGAAGTGACGAACGGGATGTTGATCTCAGTCTGCATAGCGGTCGAGAGCTCGATCTTGGCCTTCTCTGCGGCCTCATCGAGGCGCTGGAGAGCCAGAGCATCGGTCTTGAGGTCTATGCCGTTCTCTTTCTTGAATGTATCTGCGAGCCAATTGACGATCTTGGCGTCGATATCGCGGCCGCCGAGGTGCGAGTCACCGTCGGTAGACTTCACTTCGATCGTATCTCCGCCCACATCGAGCACGGATATGTCGAAAGTACCGCCACCGAAATCGAATACGGCGATCTTCTCGTCTTTCTTCTTGTCGAAGCCGTATGCGAGAGCTGCGGCTGTCGGCTCGTTGATGATGCGCTTTACGTCGAGTCCGGCGATCTGGCCGGCATCCTTGGTCGCCTGGCGCTGTGAGTCGTTGAAGTAGGCCGGAACGGTGATGACCGCTTCGGTGATCTTCTCGCCGAGACGTGCCTCGGCATCGTTCTTGAGCTTGAGGAGGATCATAGCTGAGATTTCTTCCGGTCTCATCCACTTATCTCCCATCTTTACCTCGATGCCATTGCTCGCCGACTTGCGCACTTCGAACGGGAGGTTCTTGATATCCTTCTGGACGTCAGCTTCGTCGAAGTTGTGGCCCATGAAGCGCTTGATCTGCGAGATCGTGTTCTTCGGGTTGGTGACTGCCTGACGCTTTGCCAGAAGTCCCACCAAGCGTTCGCCGGTCTTCGACTGGGCGACGATGGACGGTGTCGTCCGCTGTCCTTCTGCGTTCTCGAGAACTCTCGGGCTGCCTGCTTCCATGACGGCGACGGCAGAGAAGGTTGTTCCGAGGTCAATTCCGATGATTTTACTCATAATTGGTTTAGTTAATTAGTACTTGACACTACTACATATTTAATGTTATCATACAATCTAAAGTTTTGTCCTTTGATTCAAACCAGGTTGGCTTAGAAAGGAGCCAGATGACCTGATCACAACATCAAACAATTCATACTATGGAAGCAAAACTCTTTTGCGTATTGTCTGCAGTCATTGCTAGTTTCGTTGTCGGTTTTGCAACCCATGACGGATTTCTTGGATTCTGGGCAGGTATTTCAGTACTGTCCGGAATCAAAGGTCTCGCAATTGGTATAGGTGAAGCGATTCGAGCAAAAAACTGAAGATTCATTTCACAAAGGTTCCGCAATTTATTTGCGGACCTTTTTATTTATAAGAAGGCGCTCTCGTAGGTTGGCTCGTAAAGAAGAAAAGCTCGTTATAAGGAGAGACGATAGGTGCGTATGCTGGAGCGTATTCGGTAACTGTTTCATTCTTCGGGCAGATGACTGGAAGAGAAAGGACTTGCTCATTATTTTTAAATGATTGCGCGAGCGGCTGTGCTGAAACGAGACGGCCCTTGAGCTGACCATCGACAATAGCGACCAAGAAGGTCAGTCTGAACTGCCGGCCGGACTGGTCAGTGAAGATCTTCTCGACGAACTGAGGTATTTGCTCAGCCGATGGGATGCAAGCCAAATTGTTAATAGGAGAAAGCATAGATTTCAATAGATTCAGTATAGCAGAAGTCATTATGAGGGGGTATTGACAAATACTGAGGATATGGTATGCTGGTTAGGTAGTAAAGATTTAACACCGTACCTTTCCCGGGTTTATCTAACCCATATTTTCTCACCCATACAAGGGCTGCTCTACTGATCTCAGGAGCAGCCCTTCGTCCTATATGGGCAAATTATTGACTACGGAATTCACCTACCTTCACCTTCGGAACTTTCAATACTTTTCCATTCAAGGAATACCCTTTCTGAATGACGCCAGTGATGACGTGATCCATCGCCGCATCTTTCACCGGCTCATATGAAGCGGCTTCATGCTTGGCATGATCAAACTTCTCACCTGCTGCCGGCGCGATCTCCTCAAGGCCATTGTCTGACAAAGCTTTCTTAAGTTGAGAATAAATGTATTCAACCCCAATGCGCCAGTTCTTATCTGCCTTCTCCCAAGCCTCTTTGTTCCCCATCGCCATATCGAAGCTTTCGAGTACAGGCATGAGATCTTCAATGAGCCGCTCGTTGGCGAATTTTGTAAATTCCCTGCGCTCTTCTTCATCCCGCTTGCGGGCGTTGACCATGTCAGCCTTTGAACGCTGCCAGCCGGTCAGGTATTCCTGTTTCTCGGCTTCTACTTTCTTGAGCTTCTCACGGAGATTTTTGATGGCTTCTGTAGCGTTTTCCTCAGCTATAACTGAGTCGTCCAAGTTATCAGAAGCATCAGCCGCGGCTGCGCCGTTGTCTTCGGGGACAAACTCTTCGCTTTCGTCAGGTTTCTTCTTGAACATAATAGGGTCAGCATAACGGAAAATGGCGGAGGGTGCAATTATGAAAATAAAAAACGCCATTCCAAATGGAAGGCGCGGAAAGCAAAGAGCAGCTGGGAGGAGTATGCATCCTCCGGGATCCGATATGCAACATGTTCGAACCAATGAAGTGTGCCCTCAACAAACGGGCGGAACATGGGCCTCGGCCGCATAACGGCGGACCTGAGTCTCGATTGTCCTTTTTCCCAGCCGCTCTCAAAAGAGCTTAGCACGCTCAGGCTTCGCTGTGAACGAGCGGCCCGGAGGTTTTGACATCCGGATTGGTGAGCGGATTATCCTTAAGCGTATCCTCTAAAATTTTTGTCTTAGCTTTGAGGAGTTCGAGCGTGCGCTTCCGCTCTACGACGAGCTTCGGGTCCTTCTCGTCGGCTAGTGCGGATTCCGCATATCTGACGGCACGGTACAGGCTATTAAGGGCTGCCGCATGATAGCGATACAGATCCAAGTGTCCATAGCGCAGATGGCAGGCATAGGCTATATTGAATCGTTCGAGCGCATCGGTGCAACCGATGATCTGCCTGAAATCAAGCATATCAGCCATCGCGACGGCTTTGAGGCTTCGCTTGCGCGGCAGATAGATGAGCAGATAACGGATCGCCAGAGCGAGAAGCGCGGCGCCTAAGGTGATCAATACCCAGATCTCCGAGTCATGGAAGTCGATTTTGGTGAGCATATTCAGTTTTGGTTTGTTGGTTTGGTTGAGCGTCTGGGCAGGACGATACAACAAAAAAGACCTTTTTGCAAGGCCTTTTTTGGGATGAATCTGAGATTAGCGCTTGCTCCACTGCGGAGACTTGCGGGCCTTCTTGAGACCGAACTTGCGGCGCTCCTTGGCGCGCGGGTCGCGGCGGAGCATGCCTGCCTTTTTGAGGCCTCCGCGAAGCTGCACATCGTAAACGAGGAGGGCGCGGGCGATGCCATGGCGCATAGCTTCTGACTGGGCTGAGATGCCTCCGCCGGTGAGCTTGGCAGTGATATGGAACTTCTCAGCAGGCTTGCCTGTCGTGATGGCTTCCATGACGGTCATCTGCATCTCCTTGACCGGGAAGTATGCCTCGAGGGTCTTGCTGTTCACTTCGTAACCAGGTTTGCCGCCCGGGAAAAGGCGCACACGGGCGATAGCGGTCTTGCGGCGGCCGACGGCTTCGAAGTACTTAGTTTTTGTGGTATTCGGGGTCATTGTGGGAAGGGTTTTGGGTGAGGGTTTGGGGTTTTGGGTCTCCTAAACCCTACACCCCTACCCTAAACCCTAGTCTTTGATAATGAGGTTCTTCATGCGCGGATCGCGGAGCTTGTTATCCGGGAGCATCCTCTTCACGGCGCGGCGGAAGACTTCTTCCATGCCGCGGCGGTCGATGAGGTGCCCGAGAGTCTCCTTGTTGAGGCCTCCGCGGAAACCGGTGTAGGTCACATAGACATCTGAAGTCTTCTTCTTGGCTGTAACATCAGCCTTGGATGCGTTGATGATCTCAACAGTCATCGGAAGAGCCTTGTTCTTCACGAATGAGGCGGTCTTCTTGCCCATGAGCGAAGCTGCTGCCTCGCTTGCGATGCGTCCGATCTTCTTGCCTTGTGCGTCGATGGTATATTTCATGGGATTATACGAATTCAATCAAAGACATCGGGCTGGCGTCAAGGTCGCGGTTCGGAAGCTTCATGATGCGGGTGTAGCCTCCCTTGCGGTCCATGTACTTCGGCGCGATGACCTCGACGAGCTTCTTGGTCTCAGGAACGCCCTGAAGCGTGGAGTTGATGAGGCGGCGCGACGTCGGAGTAGCCGTCTTGGCCTTGGTGACGAGCTTCTCGACGAACGGGCGCAATTCCTTGGCCTTGGCGGTCGTGGTGCGGATACGCGAATCGCGGATGAGGTTGCGCGCTAAAGACCTCAAGAGAGCGTGCCTCTGAGTCTTTTCCCTGCCGAATTTTCTGACGTTGTTATGGTGGCGCATGTTAGTGGGGTTTGGGGTGTGGGTTTGGGGTTTTGGGTCTCCTAAACCCCTACCCTATATCCTATTGTTTGAGAGTGATCCCGTGCTGAGCGAGGAGCTTTTTGATCTCCTGCATGCCCTTGGCTCCGAGGCCGTCGACATCCATGATGTCCGACTCTTTCTTGCGGGCCAAACCGCCCAATGTGCGGATATTGGCGTTGGTGAGAGCCTTGACGCTGCGGGATGAGAGGCCGAGCGAGTCTATGCGGGTCTTGAGGAGCTCGGTATCGATCTCCTTCTCGGACCCTTCTGATGCGACTGCGGCCTCAGTGGCTGCAACCGGGACGATCTCCTCTTCCTTGAAGCCGACGACGGCCTTGAGCTGGTTGATCATGAGCATGATGCCCTTCTCGAGAGCCTCGTGCGGAGTGATGGTGCCGTCGGTCTCGATGGTGAGGCGCAGGCGGTTGAAATCAGTGCGGTCGCCAACGCGCATGTTCTCCACTTCGTAGTTGGCTTTGCGGATCGGGGTGAAAGCGGCATCAAGAGTGATGGCGCCGATGTCGACGCGCTCCTTCTGGAGGACTTCCTTGGCGACGTAGCCGAGGCCCTTCTCTGCGGTGATCTCGATCTCGAGCTCTGAGTTCTTGTCAGTGAGCATGGCGATATGAAGATCCTTGTTGAGGACTTCGGCCTGGCCAGGAGCCTCGATGTCGCCGGCGGTGACATCTTTGGAGCCTTTGACTTTGAGGTTCATGACGACCGGCTCATCGGATGAGAGGCGGATGCGGACCTTCTTCAAGGCCAGAAGGATGTTGATGACGTCTTCCTTGACGCCTTCGATGGTCGAGAATTCGTGCTCAGCGCCCTTGATCTTGACCTTGGTGACGGCTGCGCCAGGAAGCGAAGACAGGATGATGCGGCGGAGCGAATTGCCCAGGGTATGGCCGTATCCAGGGTAAAGGCCGTCGATCTCGTACGTGCCAGAAACCGCATCCTCGCGGATGATCCTGGGCTTTGAAGGAAGAAGGACGTCGTGTGTCATGATGATTATACTGTTATGAAAAAAGAAACTTAATTATACACTAAAAATTAAACCTGTCTAGCGGGTGTAGAACTCGAGCACTGACCTGATATCGAACAGGACCTCCGAAGCCTCCGTGACCGGCTGGCCCTCGATCTTGATCTCGCGCTTGGCCGCGTCCACCTTGAGCCAAGCCGGCGCCTTGACGGTCTTCTGCTCTTCGTCGAACTTGGCAAAGATGCCCTTGGCCTTGCTGCCCTCGCGGATCGAGAGGACGTCGCCGATTGAGACCGCATATGAAGGGACGCGGGTAGCCTTGCCGTTCACCAGGATGTGGCCGTGCGAGACCATCTGGCGGGCGGCCGAGCGGGAGAGAGCGAAACCTGCGCGCAGGACCACGTTGTCGAGGCGGCTCTCGAGGAGCGAGAGGAGGTTCTTGGAGTTGTCGCCCGGCGCCTGGAGCGCTGCCTTGACGTAATTAGTGAACTGCTGGCCGCCGATGCCGTAGCTGTAGCGGGCCTTCTGCTTCTCAAGGAGCTGGCGGCCGAACTCGGATTTGCCTCCGCGCGGACCGCGCTTGGGAGTCTTGGCCTGGGCGCGCATGGCGTATTTCTGCGTCTGCGTCTTTCTAAAGACGGGCGCTCCGAGGTATCTGGCTTTCTTGTATCTTGGTCCGATTTGCATGGCGGTTAATTAAAGGGTGAAGGGTTAGGGGGTTAAGGGCTTAGACGCGGCGGGGTTTCTTGGGCTTCGGTCCGTTGAACGGGATCGGAGTGGCATCCTTGATGGACGTGATCGTGAAGCCCTTGCTCACGAAGCCGCGGATGGCTGACTCGCGGCCTGAGCCGACGCCCTTGACGACGACATCGATCTCCTTGAGGCCGAGGTTGGCGGCCTTTGCAGCCAATGTCTCGCCGACTTTAGCAGCTGCGAACGGCGTTCCCTTCTTGGCGCCGCGGAAGCCAGCCCCGCCTGAGGATCCCCACATGAGGGCATTGCCCTTCTTGTCCGTAAGAAGGAGCTTGGTGTTGTTATAGGTGGACTGGACATGCAGAATGCCGGCCTCGATGTGCTTCTTCGATGACGAAGAAACAGCCTTGGCCTGACCTTCTGCTCCTTCTGCTCCAGTTGTGACAATCCTTTTCTTTCCCATAGTATTAAATATTATTTCTTCTCTTCCTTACGCTTGCCGGATCCCATGGTCTTCCTGACGTTGCCGCGGACCGTGCGGGAATTGGTCTTGGTGCGCTGGCCGCGTGCCGGGAGATGGCGGGCGTGGCGGTTGCCGCGGTAGGACTTGATGTCCTTGAGGCGCTTGATGTTGGCGCCGACTTCGCGCTTGAGGTCTCCTTCGATCTTGAAGCTCTCGATGAGCTTGCGGATGGCGTTCTCCTGTTCGACAGTGAGATCCTTTGACTTGGTGGCGATGTCGACGTTCGTTTCCTTGAGTATCTTCAAAGCGCGTGAACGGCCGATGCCGTAGATCGCCGTAAGGGCTATCTCCATTCTCTTATTCTCCGGTAATGTGATTCCAAGTATGCGCATATGATTATCCCTGTCTCTGTTTATGTCTCGGGTTGGCCTTGCAGGTCACGTACACGTAACCACCGCGGCGTACGACCACGCATTTGGGGCAGATCTTTTTGACTGATGCTTTGACTCTCATGTGATGTATTACAGACGTCGCGTTATGCGGGCTCGGCCACCGTAGGGATCCTGTTCGAGCTCAACCTTATCTCCGATGAGCACGCGGATGCGGTTCATCCTCATCTTCCCTGCCAGATAGGCCAGGATGACTTCCTCCTTACCATCAAGCTTCACACGGAAGAGCGTGTCAGGCAGCGCCTCGACGACGATGCCTGATGCTGAGTTCTTTGCCTTGCCAGCTGATTGTGGGAATTGAGGGCCGGTATCCATGTAAAAGCGCGTCTCGAGATATTAGCAGACAAGGGGTTATTTAGTCAATAGGATAGCGGTAAATAGCCGATTTAGATTACGGCTTCTCAACATTGATCGTGATCCTTGAGATGTCAGAGGGAACCTTTGCCCAGGCCGGGATGAGCTCGCCTGAACCGCTCTCGATGACTGATCCATAATATGGCTTAAGGATGGCCTGAGTTCCGGCCAAGGGCACGCCCGCCAGTTTCTTCTTCAATTCGTCGACAGGTATCGTTCCGATCATTTTGAAATCGCCCTTGAGCTTCATGATGAGAGCAGTTTTCTTTTCTGGATGGAAATCATTCGGGTTAGCGATGCTGAAAGACAGGCTTTCAAGGCCAGGCGCCTCGAATCCGTACGGGGCAAAAGACGTCACGGCCTGTAGGCTCGCGAGACGGGTGATGAGATCGGTCTCTTTGAAGACTATTCCGTAGAGGGTTCCCGCAGCCGTGATAGTGGCGGTGTTCGCTCCGGAATCGCTGACGACCGGCGCTGAAAGCGTGCTCGCAAATGCGTTGCCGTACATGATGTAGCCGACGGGCACGGCGGCTGCGGCTTTGCCCTGCAATGAAGAGATGAGCTGGGCACGGAGCGTAGCAGTCGTCGAGGCGAGCACGGTCGGATTGACCGTCTTCCTGTGGCCGACGAAGCCGCCGCTCACATCGCCTGCAAGCTGAGCGTACAAGCCTGCATACTTAGGCGTTCCCTTGTATGCGACTATCTGGAGATCTGTTACAGCGCCTGCAGACGCGATGTTGTAGTCTGCGCCCGCCTGGTCAGCCTGGATAGTGGCCGAAACAGTCCCTGGGACTGTGCTTCCTGCCTTTTGGGTATATCCGGGTATCACGACAGACCCCGCCAGGCGGTAGATCAGTCCTGAATTGCTCGAAAGCCGCGTCCCTGCGATGAGCCTCTGCGACTGGGCGCTGTACGAATTATAGAGGGTCACCTTTCCTTGAGCCTTCACGGATGTTTGAGGTCCATCTACTGCGGGGACCGTAGCAGAGAGCGTGCCTTGGACTGGGATGAGCTCGTACGAGAGCGATCCGGCGGTCGGAGTTCCCTGCGCGATATAGGTGCTGTTCACATTCACGGGCACCACGCGCGGCACGATCGTGAATGTGGCATGCGAAAAATATGTCGAGGCGATGAATGCAACGGCGACGATAAGGACGATCACTCCCGCACCGCCATAGATCCAGGGCTTGCGGCTCCCGCGCTTCTTTCTGGGCGCCGGCGGCACGAGGCTCATATGCTGAGGATGTTTCTTGCCCCCGCTTTCCTTTTCGCTCGCAGCCTTGTCCAGGGCCTCGAGCTTCGAAGCCGGCTTGTGGATCGATATCTCTCGGGCAGGCTCCTTCTCATCGAAGGCCTTCTCTTTGGCCGATTGCTTGCGCGCAGGACGAGGCTCCGAAGACGGAACCTTCTTTTCCTTTTCGACTTGGACGCCGCGGATGCCGCGACGATCGCCAGGGACTATGTCTTGAACTCTTCGAGGCATGGGTTGTTGTTCGCTAGTATATCACAGCGTGTTTTATCATTCTCCTTTGAGGCTGTTGATTGCTATGGAGATGAGGCCGATCGAGCGTCTGCGCTCGGTCCACTGATCGAAGGTCACGTATGATTTGAGGAGATCGAGCGCAAACGAAGCCGCTTTGGCCTTTGGGTTGGCCGCAACGAAGTACCGCATGAAAAGCTCTTCGTGCTTGCGCGCCGCGATGAATGTCTGGCTCGGGAGCGTTCCGGCGGTCGCGGCATCTCCTGAAAGCCTTTCGAATTCGGCGCACCACTCCTGCATGACTTCCGCGACGAGCGGTTGGAGCGGCTTTCCGTGAGTCGGGTCGATGCTGTCTGTTTCGAGCATGCTCAGGAGAGAATCAGCCGCCTTATCGTCGGTCTTCGCCGCCTTGGCAGTCTTGCTGACGATGGTGTTCACCCCGATCGGATATGATCCGAAGAAGACCGAGCGCTTCTCTCTGACCACAGTGACCTCAGTGAGCCCGCCATGTATGTTCACGAGCACAAAGCTCTCGGCTTCAGGCATAGCTATGCTTATGCCCATGGCCTCGAGCAGGAGCGACGAATGGAAGCTCACGCGGCTCTTCTTCACGACGTGCTCGCAGGATTCGCGGAGCCGCTTGCTCAGGTTGGCGCCAGACAGGCTGACGACGAACGAGACGTCCACATTCTTGGCCGGGCGATCTTCCCAGGCGCCGACGGAATAGCCGTTGATGCGTACATCGAATATCTTCTCCTCGACCACTTCGGTCTGGGTCTCTTCCAGCGAGAGCTTCGAGCGCTCGGTCTCGATGATCTCGAGGACTTTGGCTTTGGTCAGGGCTGACTCTCTCGGGAATTCGATGGATACCGTCTTGGCCTGAGAGATGATCCAGGGGCTCGAGAGCACATAATGGACTGAGCTGACCGATTTTGGGACTGGAACAGCGCCCGGCTGGGCCAAAAGCGAATGGTGGCGCCGCCCGAGCATATCAATAGTGTCTGAGACCGCTTTCAAGGTCGTCTTCACGAGGTATGCGCTGGTAGAGCCTGCTTTGATAGGAATATCTGCGCTGGCGGTGAAGAGGATGTATGGAGACTGCTCCTCCCGAAGCAGGAGAAGAGATCCGCGCACGGCGGAGCTTTGGATCTCTACGAGAAAGACGAGCTTCTCTTCCGGAGACTTGGAAAACAACATGGGCACATTATAGCAAAGAATTTACTGCAAGACCGCTTTGATCCTGCGGACGCCTTGGGAGACGGCTTCTTCCTTCTGTATCTTGAATCTCCACTTCCCTTCGGGACCTGCCAGTTCAGACGTGTTCTTCACGTGAGGGCCTCCGCAGAATTCTTTCGAGTATGCCGAATTCAGATCAGTGCCGATGAAGTAGATGGAAACCTTGTCGCCATATTTGTCCCCGAAGAAATGTCGAGCGCCAGTTTTTTCTGCTTCTGCTTTCGGCAGAACCATGTTATTCATCGGCAAAGCGGCCGTGATCTTCCCATTCACAATATCTTCCACTTTCTTCTTCTCTTCATCTGTCATCTTAGCGCCATGAGTGAAGTCGAAGCGCAGGCGTTCGGCAGTGATGTTCGAACCTTTTTGTCCGCCGTCAGCTTCTCCATATATGTCATGAAGCGCTTGGTGCAGAAGATGCGTGGCGGTGTGATAGCGGATGACCATCGGATCGTTGGCATCGGCAAGGCCGCCTTTGAACTTTTGCTCTGCGCCGGAGCGAGAAAGGTCTTGGTGTTTCTTGAACTCAGCATCAAAAGCCTTTTCGTCTATCGTGATTCCTTTTTCTGTGGCCAACTCAGCAGTCATCTCAAAAGGAAAACCGTAGCTTGAAAAGAGATTAAAAGCGTCATGGCCAGAAATAGAGCCAGCCTTCACCAGCCTTTCAAATTCCTTCGTGCCATGAACAAGCGCTTCAGCAAATTTGCTAGTCTCTTCGTTTAACGTTTGGATTATGGACGCAGATTTCACGGTCAGGTCAGGATATGAACATTCATATACCTTACAAAGGGTTCCTACGAAGGCAGCGATCCTCTTTTCATCGAGTTTCTTGTCAGTCGTATTCATTATGGCGCGGCGGATTAAGCGGCGCAGGATATATCCTCTATCCGTATTTGAAGGCATGACACCGTCTGCTATGAGAAAAACGCTGGCACGAAGATGGTCGGCGATGATGCGTTTATTCCTGAGCTCATTGGGTGCCTTTGCCATTAGATCCATGACCGGCTTCAAAAGATCCGTATCGTAGATGTTGTCGACTCCTTGGACAGTCATAGTCAGACGCTCCAGGCCGGCGCCAGTGTCGACGGAAGGCCTCGGCAGTTTGCCGACGACCTTCCCGTCTTTCTTCTCGTACTGCATGAAGACATCATTCCAGACCTCGACGACTTCCCTCGTGGAATCGGCCTTGAGGAATTGTTCGCGGGCAATTCCTGCGCCCTTGAAAGTGTTGCCGATGTCGTAATACATCTCCGAGTCAGGACCGCATGGGCCGTTCGCGCCGGCCTCCCACCAATTCATCGATGCGGGCATGTAGAAGATACGTTCGCCTTCGATATTATTCTTCTTGAAGACTTCCCTCCAGATATCGGCAGCCTCATCATCGCGTGCAGCATTTGAATCGCCTTCAAAAACGGTGATGTACAGACGGTTGGGATCAAGCCCAAGCCCTTCTTCTTTGGATGTCAGGAATTCGAAGCTCCAGTTGATCGCTTCTTTTTTGAAATAATCTCCGAGCGACCAATTGCCGAGCATCTCAAAGAATGTGGCATGAGTCTTGTCTCCGACATCTTCTATATCGACGGTACGGATGCATTTTTGCACGTCGACCAAACGATTTCCACCCTCATGCGGCTTGCCGAGAAGATACGGAATGAGCGGCTGCATGCCGGCAGTATTAAAAAGCGTCGAGTCCGTAACGCCTTTTTCATCCGACGTCACCAAAGAAGCCGACGGGATCACGGCGTGCCCGCGCTTATTGAAGAATTCCAGGAACCTGGAGCGTATCTCTGAGGAGGTCATGACAAAAACTGTAGCAGAAATGGGGCAATAAAAAAAGCCGCTCTTCCGAGAGCAGCTCGCGTTGCAATGCCTTTCGAGCATTCAACCCCATTCGATAGTTGAGACGGGTTTCCCCGAATCACGATAGCAAACTGCCCCGACTTCTTTGATCTCGTTTTCGAAGCGCTGCCGGACTCTCTGCCTGAAGGCGTGCGGCAGGTTAGCGGCCTGGGCAGTGAATCCGTTCACGCTGGTAACCGCCCACCATACGAGCACTAGACCGCTGGTAGCATCGTCACCCTTGCTGCAGGTGTGTTCCTCGCGGGTGAGAAACGTGCCGGCCTGCCAGATCTCTTTGTACAATTGAGCCTTCTCGATCTCATGATGAAGGATGGATTCAGCGTTGCGCGAGATGCAAAGCTTCTCGCGGGTAACCTCCCCTGACACTCTGATTGACAGGCCAGGGCCTGGTGTTGGGTGGCGGTTAAGCAGGAATTCGGGCATGCCGATCTTCCTGCCGAGGCTTCGGGCCGTATCCTTGACCTGGTCGGCCAACGGCATGATCTCAGGAATCAGGAATTTCAGGTTCACGTTGTGATGCAACTTGATCCGCGCTCTGCGCGCCCCACCAGCATCGTGTCCTCCGCCGCTTTCGCAGATATCGGTGTACAGCGTGCCCTGAACGATATGGTCAATCGGCCGTCCCGCCTGAGTCGATCTGTCGATGAAGCCATTCAGCCCCTCACGATATGCTTCGCGAACGGCAAGGCGTTTTTCATGCATGCCGATCTTTCCTCGCAGCTGCCCGAGGAACTGCTCTGTCATTTCGAGAGCCGTGAAGGTGAAACCTGGCCAGGCCCCGTCGGCGAGGGATCCGAAGTACGAGCAGACATGCCGCTCGTTATCCTCAAGGTCGAGGAGGGAGCGCAGGTACACCATATCCACGTTGATCATGGCCCGCTTCTGTGCCTCATAGAGCAGGTAGGCGGTGACAGACGAGTCGGAGCCGCCGGATAGCGCCAGCAACACCCTCTTTCCGTCCAGGATCTTGGCCAATTCTGAGATCTTGGCTTCTGCAACTGAACCTCCTGGAAAGCTGTCTTTCGCGCCGCAGATTCCGAAGACAAAATTGCGGAATATCTGTTCGCCGCAGGTTGTCTCCGGGACTTCGGGATGGAACTGCACGCCGTGCATGTGCCCATGCTCGCCGATGGCCAAAGGCGAATTTTCGGTGGACGCGGAGCCGTGGATAAGGTATGTGCGCTCGATCGCGTCGCCGTGGCTCTCCAGGACGAGATCGCCGGATGAGCATCCCTTGAGGAGCCCGGACTCGTCGCTGATGATATGCAGTGGGTGAGTATTGAATTCCCCTTTCCCGGCATGTCTGACGTGCGCTCCGACATGATCAGCCCAGAGCTGGAAGCCGAGGCAGATTCCCAGAGTGGGTATTTCAAGGTCGAGTATGGCCTTGTCGAACGGCGGTGGTTCGTCCACCATCGAGCCGGGACCTCCCGAAAGGATGATCCCCTTCGGCTGGATCCGGCTGACATCCTCCGCTGTAACAGAGGCAGGATCAGCTACGAGGCAGAAGACGCCGATCCTCGCCATCGTTTGGGCGATCAGGTGATTGAACTGGCTGCCCAGATTGAACAGCAAGAAGACCTCGCTTGTCTTGCGCAGCCGCATTTCCTCCTCGATCTCCTTTAGGACATCGGGAGTCACTGACGTAAGTGTCTGGATCATAATTCTCCTTCGAGTAACATTTTTTCAAGCTGCGTAGAAGCCCATTCATCACAAGATGAATGGTCGAGCTCGGTTGTATCTGCAACCAGGGTACCCCTGGGCACAAAAAAGTCAAATCACCGAGCCAGCTTTTCGAGCTTGGCGATATCTTCTTCTATTTCTTTCAATCCCTCCATCCAAAAATCAGGCTTCGACACGTCGATGCCGATCTCCTTCAGGATATTCTCAGGAGAGTCCTTGCCTCCGGCAGAAAGGAACTTCTCTATCGATTTCCAGAATGAGGGGTCGGCTTTGTATCTGCGGAGCATGGCTTTGCTCACGAGCTGGCCATATGCGTACGAATAGACATAGAAGAAGCGGCGGATGTGGCTCCAGTGGACAAAGTAGTAGCCGTCATCAGGCTTCATCGTGAACATCGGACCTAGATATGCCTGCATATTCTTGTTGTGAAGCTCAGCAATCTCTAGGGCCGAGATGTATCCCTTGGTTCGTACAGCTGTGTGGATGTCATTTTCGAAGTTGAAGCATGCAATCTGCCGGAAAATAGTCGCGATATCATCATTGATTCTGTCATGAAGAACAATCATTTTCTCATGATCTGGAAGCGTGTCATAGATGGCATCGAGCGCGATCGTCTGAAAGAGAGTGCTTGCGGTCTCGGCGAGCGACATCGAGTTGCTGCAATATAATGCACCCTGTGATTTCGAGAACTCGCCGTGGAATACGTGCCCGAATTCATGTGCGAAGGTGGTGAAAGCCCCCAGATTATCTGTGTGATTCAAAAGTACGAATGTCGGGCATGAATATGAGCTCCAGCAATATGCGCCCGACTTTTTACCTGCACGCGGATAGGCATCGACACGGCCTTCTTTAAGTGACGTCTCAATGATCTGTGCGAACCTGGGGTCAAGCTTTCCAAAGACATCCATTAAGATCTCCGCCGATTTGCTGAATGTGAAGCGCGTCCTTACCTTCCCTATCTTGGCCGCCCTGTCGCTGTATGAAAGCGACTTCAGCTTCAGAAGCTTTGCCTTGATCTTATGGAAGCGGTGCGCGATTCTAAAATTATCCGAGACTGCCCGTACCAGATTCTCTACCACAGCGGGGTCGTTGCGGTACTCTCTCACGGTATCTTCGTACGGAGCCTTGAACCCTCTCAAATCATCGTTTATCTTCTTGTCGGTATAGATGGCATTGATCTCGGCTTCAGAGAACGGAGAGACGGTTTTGAGCGTGCGCGCTATTGAAGAGGAGAGTGCCGCGCGGTCGGCAGCCTTGGCGAGCTGGTTCGACATAGACAAAGCCTGCGCAAGCGGAAGCTGCTTCTTTTTCCACTCGACCGTCTTTATATTAAGCAAGCGCTCATTTCCCGAAGTCCACATATTAAAAGCGGGAATGCTTTTGAGATTCATGATCTTCTCTTCAGGAAGCGAAAGTTGATACCTCGAGTCATCAAAGATCCGGGACAGAAAGATCTGAAAATGCTTGAGGCGGGGGTCCGAAATGAATCTCTTCTTGTGAGCAGAGGTGATCTGCCCGAGTGACATCTTGAAAAATGCGATCTTGTTCATAACTTGAGCCATGCGGCCTTCAAGACGCGAGATTCCTGGATCAATCTGCCTGTTCGAAGCATCAATGTCGCGAAAAAAGTAGAAATACAAGGTGAACTTCTTTTCAGATTCTCGCACACTCTCTTCATAGGCCGTCAGGGCTTTCAGCATAGCTTCAGAGTCCGAAAGGTATTTTTTTTGAGGAACATCAAATTCCTTTGCAAAGTCATCGACAAGCTTCTCAAAATGAATAACATCCTTTTCAATCTGTGGATCGCTCGGGGACTTGTACAAGAGCCCGAGGTTCCATTCAGGGCGGCTCGGCATTTTCTTTTTGGATATTTTAGGCATGCGGTTCATCCTACACGAACTTCTTCAATATCTCAAAATCCTGTTTGTGCGTGCCGCGCATGCCGCCGTTATAAAGCGCGCTCGCCGGGTGATAGAAGGTGACGATGGCGATGGGGCCGTATGACGCCTGTGCCTCGAAAGCTTTGCCATGGATCTTGCTTATGGGCGCCAATTCAAGGTCGAGGTCGAATCTCTTCATGATATATCCCATCGAGTAGCGGCCGAGCGTAGCTATCACTTTCGGCTGGATGATCTCTATCTGGCGATCAAGGAATGGGGCATACAGCTCGATCTCCTCGGGCGTCGGGTCGCGGTTGTCCTGCGGACGGTCTTTCACGACATTGGTGATATAGACCTGCTCGCGCTTCAAGCCGATCCCTTCGATGAGCTCGGTCAGAAATTTCCCTGACGCCCCGCAGAATGGCCGGCCGGTCTGGGCTTCATTCTTGCCGGGCGCTTCGCCGACGAACAGTATCTTCGCATCATGGCTGCCCTCGCCTATGACCGGAAAGTATTGATTCGATGTCCGGTATTCAAAAAGCGGTGAAGCTTTGAATACCAGGAGTTCGTCTCTGATTGCTTTCATCTGGTCATGTTTGGTCATGATCTTGAAATTAAGGTGATATCGCCGTTAAGTATCGTCGGACGCATCCCAAGTATCTCCTCCTTGTAGCTCACATCTTCCTGGATAGGATTGAGGATATAGATCTTTTTATTGAAATGGAGCGCGATGGCCATCTCTGATAACACTGCGCCACCGATGTACCCTGATTTACCATTCTTTTCATAATTGAGCACGAGAATTGAATCGCCTTTCACGATCTTGTTGAAATGATGTCTGGTCAGGAATGTCTTTCGACCATATGTCGAAGCGTCTCCATACCAGGTCTTGTAGGTGCTGACATCGAAATCACCGCTGCGCTCCATCTTCCCGGCCGTGAGAGGCACCGCTACATTGAATCCATTTTTCTTGAGCGCATCTCTAGTCTTGAGCACCTGCTTATAGAATGAAGCGCTTGAACAGATGACGATTGTTTGCTTTCCTGAGGGTCTTTTCTTGCTGGATTTTTTCATGACTGCATTATAGTACGGAATGGTATACTGTTTCCATGTCGAAAATCTGCGACCATAAGAGCGTCGGAATGCTCGTGTGGAAAGGAGATAAGCTCCTATTGATAGAGCGCGCCAAATTCCCTTTTGGTTTCGCAGTGCCTGCCGGCCATGTGGATGATGATCCGACCTTCGAGGCTGCAGCCAAAAGAGAGCTCAAAGAAGAAGTCGGCCTTGATTCTGTCGACCTCGAGCTTATGCTCGATATCCGCAAGGAAAATCCATGCAGGCGTGAAGGCGGCACGTGGCATCAGTACAAGCTCTACAAAGTCCATACTACAGGTGACGTCTCAGGAAGCGCTGTCGAAACAAAACAGACCCGCTGGTTTTCTATCGAAGAGATCAGGGCTCTTGCAGAACGAACCGATCGGTATTTGAATAAGAATATCCCTGAAGATGAGTGGCAGCGCGATCCCGGGCTTGAGCCTGTCATGTACGATCTTTTTAAAGATACCGGTATAATTTAAATTTACTTATTATGAAGATATACGTACTCGGCAGCAGCCGCTTTATGAAAGAAATGGTCGAATGCTCGGTCAAACTGCGCGAGATGGGCTATGACGGCTGGATACATCCTGATTATGAGGCTTTCGTGCGCGGCGAGAAGAAGGATATCGTCGACCGGTCTTTCAGCGGCAAACGCGGAGAGCATGCGGCGATCAAGCGAGAGAATAATTATCTCAAGGTGCATTATGAGCACATACTTTCGAGCGATGTCATTCTTTTCGTGAATGCCGTCAAGAATGGCATAAAAAACTACATCGGAGGCGATGTCCTCATCGAAATGGGGCAAGCGTATGTCAACGGCAAGCCCATATTCTTTCTCTATGACATGCCCGAGGAATCTTCGTATCTCGACGAGATCGAAGCTATGGATCCGATATGCCTGCACGGCGACCTTTCCAATATCAAAAAGTATGTTCCACTGATTATTTCGCGCTCTTGATGATCGCCGCAGCCTCGATGACCGCACGGCCGATCTCTTCAGGTTTCAATCCGATATTCTTCAAGACCGATTGCTGTTCGATGAAGTCTTTGCAGACAAGTATGCCTGCAGCGATGATGTCTTTCTTCTGCTGGTGCGTGAGCACAGTGATGCAGGTGACCGGATGCAGGCCGTTCTCGGCGATGACATCGTGCATATTCCCTTTTTGCGGATAGTTCCAACCCATGAGCTTCATGCCGTGGAACGTACCATAGGTTATGGCATGATCAGTGAACTTTGTATTGGTGAAGAGCCAGCGGTCGGTCAGCTTGCGCTTCTGGCCGTCGTATTCGAATTCCATCGGAGCCAGATCGTCGAAGCGGGCCTTCACATACAGCGCCACCTTGAGGTCGGACTTCAAGCCATATTCGTTATGGAATTTGGCCTCGGCCATCGAGAGCTGGCCTTCCTTCCAGGCGACGACGTCCATCTCATGCTCGACGCTCTCGCCGCGCAGGATCTGGTCGGTCACCGCCTCGAATCCCCAGGCCTTGAAGATGCGCGCCACGAACTTTTCGAATGGGAAGCCTTCTGGTCCGAGCTCGAGCATGGCTCTGCGGATCGAGTATTTGACCGCGATCGGCATCGAGTGCTTCTTGAGGAGCGCGAAGGCGCGGGTGTAGATCTCCGACGTAGACATGCCGTCATGCATCTCCTTGCCGATCTCATCCACGATATCATCAAGCGCTCCATCCGTGGCTCCGGCATTTCTGAGCGAGTTTACGAGCTTCTCTTCTTCGAACAGCTGGCGCGTCCCGTCGGACTTGGTGATCGTTATCAGGTGGTTCATGCGGAACAGTATAGCATTCAAATAAATAAAGGAGGGGTTGTCGGTTTTTTTTACTGCCGAGCACTTGAGACTTTGGCAGCGGTCACATCATCAAAAATGAAAAAATGGAGATATTTTTCATTCACACATTTTGATTTGCATGGTTTGATCAACGACTTTGCTGAGCCATATTTTTTCATCATTACACAACAAATTACACCATTCCTGTCAATGAAAAATATCTCCAATTTTCGCAGATCTAGTGTGTTGTGGCGGCCGCCAACCCCTGAGTCAGTGACACTACCTTATAGCCTTTAGTCTCTATTTCATTGAAGACTTGATCGAGTATCTTCCCCGTTATCGAATCCCCCATATGCATAAGATATATAGCGCCCGGTTTTAGATGAGCCAGAATCCGGTCATGGACTTTCCCGGCGGTCATGCCTGTCGGCTGTTCCCAGTCCAATGCGTCGTCAGTCCAGTATACCGACTGGTACCCGGCCTGCGCTGCCGCGGCAAGGACCCGCTGATCCCTGTCTCCATAGGGTGCCCGGAAGTATGGCTGGGCAGATTTTCCGGTCAGCTTCATGAGAGCGAGGTCCAGCGCCGCCAGCTCCTTCTTTATTTGCCAATCAGGGATCTCGGTAAGATGCGGATGCGTATCCGTATGATTGAATATCTCATGCCCCTCTGCCGCTATGCGCTTTACGATGTCAGGATATTTCCGGGCGAATAGGCCTGTCATGAAGAACGTGCCGATCAGATGATGCCGTGCCAAAGCCTTCAAAATGGCATCAGCAGACTGGGTGCTGCCTCCGCAGTCGAACGTGAAGATGACTTGCTTCTTGGACGCATCGCCGATCGATATCTCGGGCGGAACTTTGCCCTTGAAACCGAGGAAAACCGGCTGAGCAGGGGCCTCCGGCGGCACGCTCAACCGGCCATAGATATATATTCCAGAAAAGATCGCGATGACGAGAAGGACGGCAAGGCTTCGTTTGCTCATGCCGCTATTGTAGCGTGCAAGCGCGGCCATTCACAAAGGACAACTCGTCAGTTGATGATCCCGCCGCCCACGCATTCCTCGCCGTCATATATGACTAGCGATTGTCCCGGTGTCAGCGCATCCTGAGCCTCATCGAATTCGATCGCTGCAGTCGAATTGCTGATTGATTTTATTTTGATATCCTGCAACGGCTGGCGATACCTGCTGCGCGCTTTCAATCCAGCGCCGACTGCAGGCGTTTGCCCATTAACCCAGTTAGTATTTGAAATAGCGATTTTATTTAACGAAGCCGAGCCTGATTCTCTATCGGAAACAGTGATCGTATTCGCATTCATGTCTTTGCTGATGACAAACAAGGGCGCATCATTGGGAGTTTTTTTATTTGAATCGATGCTAAAACCATGCCTCTCACCGATGGTAAAAAATAGTGAGCCCGGATGAGCGCCGACCGCTTCTCCCTTTTCATTCAAGACTCTGCCCGGGAGTGAAGCCGGATTTCCCTTCACGTAATGCGCCAAAAATTCCTTCACATCCACTTTGCCGATGAAGCACAGGCCCTGACTGTCTTTTTTATCGGCATTCGGAAGCTTAAATTTCTTTGCTAGCTTCCTCACGTCAGGCTTTTCGATGCCGCCCACCGGGAAGAGCACATGCTTCAAGTCGCTCTGGTTCAAAGTCCAGAGGAAGTAAGACTGGTCTTTGTTGGAGTCAGCCCCAGCTAGAAGGGTTTGGGGTTTGGGGTGAAGGGTATGGTCGGCTCCCAAAACCTCCACCCTAAACCCATAACCCTCAGCGATTCTGGCATAGTGCCCTGTTGCAATGAAATCCGCACCCTGCTTTTCCGCCCACTTCCAAAACGCCCCGAATTTCACCTCGCGGTTGCACATCACGTCTGGATTCGGTGTGCGGCCAGCAGAATATTCAGCGATCATATAGTCGATGACGCCTTCCTTGTATTCTTTCTCGAGATCGAGCGTAATGAATGGAATGTCGAGATGCGCCGCGGCTCTCATGGCTTCGATGCGCTCTTCCTTCCAGGTGCATTCGATCCAGTCCGGCTGCCAGACTTTGATGAAGACTCCGGTGACGTCATAGCCGGCTTTCTTGAGGAGCGCGGCTGAGACAGAGGAGTCTACCCCACCCGACATGCCGACGAAAATATTGAGAGGCTTTGAGTCTTTTTGACTAACCATGAATTAAGTGATAACATTTTTTTCAGTACATTGCAAAAACTATGAAAGAAAGCCAAAACATATTATTTGTCGACTCTGACCCCGCGATCCGCAAAGCATTCAAAGACCTGCTCGAGGGCCAGGGTCATGTCATCACGCTCGCATCGGACGCCGATGAGGCTATCGGTATGATGCACAGTCACATCAACGCCTACAATCTTATCGTCACCGACCTTGATTTGAAAGGCTCGGGAAGCGGAATACGCGTCATTGAAGAAGGCTATATCTTTCAGGTCAAATGCGAATTCTGGCTCGTTTCGGCCTCGCTTGATAATGATGAAGCGCAACTCGCCTTCCGGGCAGGCGCAAAAGTGGCAGTCAACAAGGTCGAGCTCAACCTCAAGCTCCACAAAGAGGGATACATTCCCTGATCGATCTCAGCTTCGCGTTCTCATACCCCAAGGCGTTTGCTTTGGGTTTTTTATTGCAGATATTTTCTCTCATTCGCCACGTGCTGGTCGAATGTCTGGGAATAATGCGTCACCCCTTTTGAATCGGAGAGATAATACCAATAATCCGTCTTAGTGGGGCTCAGAACCGCTTCAATAGCATCGATGCTCGGATTATCTATGGGAGTCGGAGTGAGGCCTGCATGCTTATAGAGGTTATAGGGCGAGCTGGTCGCCAGATCGGACTGGGTGAGCTCGCTCGACTTCTTGCCGAAGAGATAGAAGAAGGGCGGGTCGACCTGCAGGGCCATGCCGGCGGCAAGCCGCTTCCAGAGGATGCCTGCGATGATGCGCCGGTCTGCGCTGGAGGTCGCCTCCTCCTCGACCAATGAGGCCATGGTGATTATGTCCTTGCTCGAATGGCCGGACAGATTGATGGATGCTGTGAATGGCGCGATCTGCCTGTCAAAATTGGCGCTCATGGCGTCGATGGCTCCTTGAGGCATCACGTTCTCATAGAAGAAATACGTGTCCGGGAAAAGATAGCCTTCTAACGGTTTAGCCAGAGCCAGGAACCCCTTGCTGTCGAAGCCGGGAATATTCTTGGCCAAAAGGCGCGCGATATCATATGAGGCCAAGCCCTCGGGGACAGTTACTTTAATCTGTTTGAGACCTTGAACTCCATACGCCATCCGATACGCGATCCGCAGAGCTGATTCCGGCTTGCTGAAGAAATAGTCTCCTGCCTGGATCCCCCCGCCTTCATGCAGGAGCTTCACGGCCACTTTATATGCGAACGCCGAGCGTATGACACCCTGAGCTTTGAGCTTGTCTGCTGCGGCAGAAAGCGACATGTCTTTAGGGACATGCGTCGTCATGTCAGAAGGAAAACCGGGGGGTGCAGAGAGAGATATAGCGGCAGTGACGAGCCCTGCCAATACAAAAACGGCGATGACGCCGAGCACGATCACGTGTTTTTGGGAGAATCGAGGCATGTTTAATTCGTGGTATTCGTGCCGTTTGCGATTCAGCAGAATCGCCTACCGGGTGGATTCGTGTCAGGTTTATATCGGCAAATTCGCCGGAGCCGCGGTGCGCTTCGACGGGACGCGTTCCAAGCCCGGGGTGCCAGCGACAGAACCCGGGAAGTGGTAGATGGTCGCGAGCTCTTCGACCGACATGACCAAGGGCTTCTTGGCCTGATAGGGCGGATAGAAATATGACCTGCGCTTATAGGCCTTCAGGAACTTCTCGCACTGCCTATTCCTACGGATATTCCGGTAATCCTGCCAGGGGTAATCGAATTGAGCCGTCCACTTATCGCCATTCGGCTTAAAGCCGTTCAGATGCTCTGTCGAAAAATGTTTGAAGCTGCTGATGATCCCTCCGAGGCCGTTAGGCGTATCGAAAGACTCCTTCGGCGAGATATAGGCGCACCGGATGCCGCAATCGAATGACTGCTTTGAGATGGCGCGCTCGAGAGCTGCCACGACCTCCTCTTCGCCCTTGGTGATCATAGGCTTCTTCGAAAGGCCGGTTTCCTCGTCCTCTTCGCCCGCCACCTTCGTCTTAGGATCGCGCTTGAGGATCTCATTTACCAGCTTATTAGCTTCGTCCTTCCAGAGATCGGTCCTTATGAAGATGTGGCCGGGCTTCCGTTGGTCGTCTTTGTGGGCGCGGATCGGGATCTGGATCCAGACCTGCTGATTGGGGCCGATCGAACCCATCCACTCGAGGAGCGGCGTCAATGGGTCGATCTTGAACTCTTCCTTGGGGTCCCTATCCAGCCCATAATCCACGTAGGTCTTGATCGGATACGGGTCTGGCTTTGTGAACTTGAATTCCAGACAGTGCATCTTCATGGTCGCAGGGTCAAAATGAACAGATTTTGCGTAGTCCTCGACTTCCTGCACTTCGATGCCGGGGAATTGCCCGTACAATGCCGTGATGAGATTCTTTTTGCGACGATCTTCTCCCCAGATATAAAATTTGACCTGTCCCTCGACAGAAGCTATCTCAAGCGAGAACCACGGGCGCGTCTCCCCTTTCCAATACTGCACGTAGAGGCTGCCGTCCGCGGTGTTGTGGAGCGAGTTCAAGAATACTTCCATAGCCAAGGGCGACTTCATTGTTTCCTTGGGGAGCTTGAGCTCGAGGACGGTATACTGCAGGCCGAGGAATTGCTTGAGGCGCACATAGCGCAGCCAGACGCGCCAGGCCAGCTGGTAGAGGATGAAGGCGAGCACGAGCGGGCCGATCTCTACGGCGATGCGCAGGGCATTCGGCAGGAGGTCTGTCAGAAGATTGTTCCAGTATGCGAGAAAGGAGGCAGTCAGATCCATGCGTATAGTATAGCAGGGTTATGGGGTACGGGTTAAGGGTTAGGGCAGAACCTTGCGATTCCTTAACCCCTAACCCTTTGCCCCTCAACCCTTTCTGTTATGCAGCTATCTTGATCTCTGACGGCCTGTACTTGTTATCTTTGTCTTTCTTGAAATATTTGGGATTCTGGAGGTTGACGACGATGGTGTTCTCCTTGACGTAGCGCTCCTTGAGCACCTTGTCTATGATCTCTTCCTTGGTCATCGGGCCGCCCTTCTCGAGGACCTGGCGGATGACGTCGCGGACGACGCCCGGAGCATAGCCCCACTCTGCCAAGGCATAGAGGCCGCGGCCGACGAGCACGAAACGAGGATCCTTGATGAGCTCGTTATGGGTGGTGGCAACATGCGCCTTCTTGTTGAACATCTTCTCGATCTGCTTGGCGACATCGCGGAAATGGATCGGCGAGCCGTGCTTGCGGATCACGAGGAAAGCGTAGTCGCGCATGCCCTTGGTCTTGATGTTCGATGACTGCGAGACGCCCCAGTCGCCGAGTGCGTTCTTGCCGATGGCCTTTGAGATCATGAGCCAACGCTTCACGACCTCCTGATTTTTATAGCGCTCAGAGACATCCTCGAGGTGCTGGAGGAAACGGTTGACCATCTCGTTCTCAGGAAGAAGGTCCTGGTTGTCGAGATTGGAATAGAGCTTGCGGAGGGCCTCCTCGACTTTCTTGGACAGCTCCTCATTTACGTGCCAGCGATGGCGGAACTCTTCGTCCTCCTTCTTCTTGCGGAACGGCTCGCCGACTACCAGAAGGAAGTGGATGTGATTCTGGAGGCTCTTGTCCTTGGAAACGTGGCCGAGGAAATCATCCTCGACGACGATGCCGCCGAGCGTGTGGAGGAGCGCCTCCATCTCTGCGAAAGCCGCCTTTTCGTTCTTGTATTCCTCAGACTTGCGGACGTGGGCGATGCCGTAATTCTCGATCTGGCGCACGCGCTCGCGGGTGATGCCGTACTTCTTGCCGATGGCGTCGAGAGTCATCCTGCGCGTGTCTGCGCCGAGGCCGTAGCGGTAGATGAGGACCTCACGGGCACGGTCAGGGAGCGACGAAAGGAGCCGCTTGACGACGTTCTTGGGTTTGAATGAAACGGATGCGGTGGCCATGAGGTTTTGTTAAATTAAGTTAAATTGACTGTCAGACTACCTTACCACTATTGGCGGTATATTGTCAACAATTATACCACATGAGCTCGACAACTAGACCACGAGGTTGACTAGGCGACCCGGGACGACGATCTCCTTCTTCACCGGCTTGCCATCCAGCCACTTTTTTATCTCAGGGAGCCCTTTGGCGGCAGAGAGAAGCTCGTCTTTCCCTGCACCAGCGGCCGCCGTGAAGGTACCGCGCATTTTGCCGTTGACTTGGACGATGATGGTCACTTCGCTGACTGCCGCTAAGGCCGGATCGAAGACAGGCCATTCTGACACATGGATCGACTTCTTGTTTCCCAGGCTTGCCCACAGCTCGTCGGCCACGTGAGGCGCGAAGGGCGCCAGGAGCTGGAGGAGCTTTGAATATGAATCCATGCTCACTGATTTCAATTTCTCCAATTCATTTGCAGTGATCATAAGGGTGCTTATCGCGGTATTGAATCGCAGATTCTGAATATCCTCAGTCACTTTCTTGATCGCCTTATGGATGGCGCCGTTATTATCTGGCGTGTCGCTCTGAACCTTCTCGCGCAAACGCCATACCTTCTCGATAAATCGCCGCGTGCCGACGATGCTGTCTGAGCTCCAGCTTATCTGCTGGTCGAACGGACCCATGAACATCTCATAGATGCGCAACGCGTCAGCGCCGAAGGTCTTCACGACATCATCGGGATTGATGACATTGCCGAAGCGCTTGCTCATCTTGCGGCCATCGGCGCCCATGATGAGCCCGACGTGCTGGAGCTTCATGAACGGCTCCATCGTCGAAACGTACCCGAGATCAAAGAGGACTTTGTGCCAGAAGCGCGCATAGATGAGATGGCGCGTCGCATGCTCTGCCCCGCCGACATAGAGATCTACCGGAGCCCAATACTTTTCCTTCTTCGGATCGACAAAAGCTTTCTTGTTCTTCGGATCCATGAAGCGCAGATAGTACCAGCATGAGCCAGCCCACTGCGGCATCGTGTTAGTTTCGCGGCGAGCCTTGCCCTTGCACTTCGGACACTTCACATTCACCCATGAAGAAATAGCTGCCAGCGGCGATTCGCCGGTTCCTGTCGGCTCATATGACTTCACCTTCGGAAGCTTTACCGGAAGATCCTTCTCGGGCACGGGAACAACTCCGCAATCTTGGCAATGAATGAGCGGAATGGGTTCGCCCCAATAACGCTGGCGCGAGAAAACCCAGTCGCGGAGCTTGTACTTGGTGACCCAGCGGCCGCCGACGGATTCGACGATCTTCCTTTTGGCTGATTCGGAATCAGAGCCGTTGAATGAGTCGGAGTTCACCAGAATTCCACTATCAGTTACGGCAACTGATTTGGTTACATAATCCCAAACAAGTTTTTGGTTTACGTACGATAGAAAATCTCTTACCTTGTCGCCATCGATCCACATAAGTTCATGTTTTTTCTTTTCTTCGGCAGAAAGCTCGTCATGTTCGAGATTCTCGAGCTGAAAAAGGATGCCGCTTGCAATCATGTAGCGATTTTCATCTTTGTGCGGCGCAAAGAAGTATGAGTGAACTTCAAATCCGCTTCCTGAAGTCGGGACATGCTTGAAATTCTTATAACCAGTCTCTTCTTTGATTTCTCGCATTGCAGCAATTACAGGATCTTCATCTTTTTCGACTCCGCCAGTCACAAATGACTGAGCATTCAGATTGCTCGGAGCGCATTTGATGCAAAGATATTTATCTTCAGTCGGATGTTTGAGGATGGCATGAATATTTCGGCGGACAACTTTCTTTTTGTCTGGTCGAGCAACAGCATCAGTCGTATTTACGTAGTAAGGAGCAACTACCTGTTTGATCGACAACCCAAATTTCTTTGCAAATACAAAATCTCTGTCGTCATGCGCCGGCACAGCCATGACTGCGCCCGTTCCGTAGTCAGCAAGCACATAATCAGCTATCCAAACCGGAACTTCTTCTCCGTTCGCCGGATTAACCGCTTTGACGCCTTTCAACTCGACGCCGGTCTTTTCCTTGGTCGCATCGGTGCGATCGATCTCGGACTCTTTCTGAGTCTTCAGGATATATGCTTCGATCTCAGTCTTGTTGCTTGTGTGCGGCAGACATTCTTTGACCCACGGATGTTCCGGAGCCAAAACGACATATGTCACGCCGAAGAGCGTGTCAGGACGAGTCGTGAAGACGGTCACAGAAGGAGTGACGGCTTTGAGGACAGCGGGTTCGATCTCTGCATTAAAGTGTTTTCCTACAGCCGTGGTCTCAACAAGGAAAGCATTCAGTTTGCCTGCAAGATATTTCAAATAAGCAGCTCGGTGCGTCTCTGCTGTATCGGATAATACTGCAATTTTTCCTCCGGTAAGCTTTTGGATCCGATCATAATCGAAATCCCATGTGAACGTAGAATGGAATGGCCGAGATTTACCATCGGGGTGAAAACCGGGTTCGATTGCGGGGGCGACAAGGACAAGGCTTGAGACCGGCTTGTTGAGCTTCATCAGGGTTTTGACCGCCACGACTCCTCCCAAGCTGTGTCCAATCAAAACTGTATTCTCATCCAACTTGCAGTTCTTGAGGACAAATTCGACTTGCTCTGTTTCTGATGGAGAATCAGTATTCGGCAAAACAGGCACTTCGACCTCGTGCCCTCTCTTTTCGAGTTCAGATTTGAACCAGAGATAAAAACCCTGGTCGATGCGTTCTTTGTAGCCGTGTAATATCACGAACCGCAACTTCGCATCTTTTATCGTCAGCCTGAAATCGATCTCGGCGCCTTCAGACTTTCCGATCCAGTTCTTTTGTAACTCTTTGATCGAAGCCGGCCAGTCCAGAAGCGGTTGGGGTGGCACGAAGCGGTCGGGCTTTTTTAGGAACAGCACGTCCCACATATAACGATGCGTTCCCATGTTCAAAAAATCGGACATCTCATCTTTTGAAAGCCACAAGACTTCATGGTTAGACTGTTCTTCCGCTGCCAGCTCATGACGCTCACCATCTTCGAGCTCAAAATACATCACATCGAAGTGCGCGTGACGGTTTACATTCTTTGGATTATGGAAAAATTTCGAATCAACTTTGCCGAGATGGCGTTTAAGCTTCGGGTGCTGGTAACCCGTCTCTTCTACGATTTCGGTGATCGCAGCTTCCTCTGCGCTCTGGCCATTCTCTGCACCGCCGGTAACGATCGAGTGCCAGTTCACCTTTTTCCATTTAAGGCCGATATATTTGTCTTCTTTCCAGTGCTTCACGACTGCGGCAACTGCGTTTCTTTCGACAAAAGGCATGTCTTCTCTAACTGCAGATACGCTTCCCCAATCTATGAATGTATGGATGCCTGTTTTTTGGTCGATCTCGACTCGCGCATTCATGCGCTCTAACCACACGGGCAATTCCGAGTTGACCATCTTCCCTGGCACAAAATCTTCCTCACTCACCCATAGAACCTCATCATCCTTGTCCTCGCCTTCGGCGATCGGAACGCGGACGCCGCTCTTCAATTCAAAATACACCGCTGTCGCATACGCGATCCGATTCACGTCCTTATGCTTAGCAAAATGATGCGTCTCAGTCGGGCCGCCGAGGATGCGCTTGAATTCAAGATCCGTGTAGCCGGTCTCTTCGCGGACTTCACGGCGCGCTGTTTCGATCGGGTCCTCGTCATTCTCAATGCCGCCGATGACCACGGTATCCCAGCCGAACTTCTTGTTGCGGATGATCAGATACTTATTGACCTTAGGATCGTAGACGATCGCATGCGCGACATCGCGCTTCACAAGCGACTTACCAGGACGATGCGGATTAGTCCTGTCGACGAGCACCGGCATGACGTAGTCAGTCGCATCCAAGTCTTTCAAAAGCCTTTCAGCATAATCAGTGATGCGCAGAACCCACTGCCTCATCGGCTTCTTCTCGACAAGGGTTCCACAGCGTTCACAGCGTCCGTTCTCTACGTCTTCATTGGCGAGTACCGTCTTGTCGGTCGGGCACCAGTTCACTGGTTCATTGGATTCAAAAGCCAGACCTTTCTTGTACAGCTGCAAAAAGATCCACTGTGTCCAGCGGTAGTAATTCGGATCTGTCGTATTCACTTCGCGCGACCAGTCGTAGTCGAGGCCGAGAAGCTGAAGCTGTTCTTTGTAACGCGCGACATTCTTCTTTACTGCTATCTCAGGATTGGTCTTGGTCTTGATCGCATAGTTCTCAGCCGGAAGTCCGAATGCGTCGAAGCCCATCGGGTGCAGGACGCTCCTGCCTTGCATGCGCTTCATGCGCGAGATCACGTCAGTGGCGATATATCCCTTGGGATGACCGACGTGAAGCCCTTCGCCGGAAGGATATGGGAACATGTCGAGGACATAGAACTTGTCCTTTTTAGAGTCTTCGGTGGACTGATAAAGTCCTGCGCCTCCGCCGGCGCGATCTGCTGATCGCCACTTTTTCTGCCACTTCTTCTCGATCTTAGCGGGGTCATAAGCGACAGGCGCAGCTGCCTTTGGTAGCTTTTTCATGCTGAACATCATATATCAAAAGTGTCCAGGTTACAAAAAGGCCGCTTTCTTGCGAAAGCGGTCTTGTTAAGTTAACGATCATTCGTCAACGCGATCCAATGTGCCACACTGCGTAGGCGGCGATCGCAGATGCACTGCACCAGATGAAACCGATCGCGCGCGGACCGGTGATGTGTCCCGTTCCTTCCTTATTGAAGAGATCGCGGGAGACGATATATCGTCTAAGCTCCCGCATGCGAGCCTCTCATGCTTCGGCCTGCTTTTGCCAAAGCGACGGTTGCTGCATCAACCGGTTTAATCTCGCGGCGTTTGATCCGTCCGATCTCCGGCTCTCGGCGCCCAAACATACGGTGAAAGAGGCGGATAGGCTGGTTGCTGGAACTGTCTCCATGCATGAGGTGAGCTGCGAACTGTGTCCGAGTCGGCATAATTTCCTCCGGTAAGTTTATTGTTGTGTACTGCAAACTAAAGCTCTAACGTTGTTAATTATACCACACTTACGTACAGCACGCAAGTATGGGCACTAAGTGAGGATTATAGCCTAGCTGGGCATCTTGTCCATCCCCACCTAAGCTTTGACAGATGTAACTATTCTAGATGTGTTACTTACCAAAAATGCCCTTCAGCTGATCACCCTGCTCTGCCATGATCTTTTGAGCAGCCTGCTCCTGGGACATCCCGCTATCAGTCAACGTTTTTATCCTTCCGGCAAGCTCCTGGAAGAACGTTGGATTCTTTTCAATGGCATCAACGATGGCGTCTATCTGATCATCGGGTATGCCTTTAAGTTGTTTCTTTATGAGCGATTTTAAGATGAAATTCATATGAAAAGTATATCTTAGATTAGATTCGACATACAACTACCATTGGGTTACTATCTCATTTGGAAGACGCCTCACGATGCAGGCCTTTTTGCAGAACCAAGACACGAAGCATCATGACTCCTCGCGGCCCGCAGTTTCGGCCCAGGTTGGCTTCATGCCAAGTGACGCTCTGTGGCTGCAGACCCCGCTCCAATGGACTAACACTCCGGCGCGGGGCCACTTTTTAAAATACTTGACAGTTACAATTCTAGATGATACTGTTCTGTGCAGAACAACATGCTTCATGTCGCGTAGTGAATACTATCGCCTGAATGAGTCCAGTGCCCTTGCGAGGGCCGTTCAAGGACGAAACAGGGGCTATGTAGTTCTGCCCGATCCAAGACCCCGGGATTAGTGGGTCTTTTTTTCTTGCCTAAATTTTAAACTCGATCACATCCCCATCCTTAACAACATACTCCTTCCCTTCTGTCCCGATCATTCCTTTCTCGCGCGCTGCTCCATATGAGCCAGCCTCAAGCAATTTATTCCACGGGATGATCTCAGCGCGCACGAATTTATCCTTAAAATCCCCATGAATGGCAGTTCCTGCCATCGGAGCCGTCCAGCCGCGATGAATGGTCCACGCCCGCGTCTCATCTTCGCCGGTCGTGAAGTATGTGATCAAATCCAAGAGTTCGTATCCTTTCTTGATCAGATTATCAATACCGTCATCTTTTGCACCAAGACCTTCACGCATCTCTTTCTTCTCTGAGTCATTCATATCTTTAAGATCTTGTTCAATACCAGCGTCCACAATGACCCATTTGGCACCTGTCTCAGTAAAGAATTTCATCAAAGCTTGATAGCGCTCATCGTTCACTTCATCCAGATTCTTACCTCCAGCCTTTTTATTCAGCACATACATGAAAGGCTTGGAAGTAATCAGGCAAAGTTGCTTGGCATACGGTGCCTCAAATTCATTGGCCGCAACAGTTGAAGCCAACTTTCCTGCCTCAAGCGCAGGAATGAGTCGCTCAAGAAGTCCGTTCTCGAGAATGGCCTCCTTCTTTCCAGCTTTCACCTCCTTGCCAACTGAAATCTTGCGCTTAGTGGCAGTTGCAAGATCTGCGAGTATCAATTCAAGGTTGATGACCTCGATATCTTTCAAAGGATTGATTTTTCCATCCACATGAATGATGTTGTCATCTTCGAAGATGCGCACGACTTCGGCGATAGCATCTGTCTCGCGGATATTGGTGAGGAATTGGTTGCCGAGGCCTTCACCGGCTGACGCGCCCTTCACCAGGCCGGCGATATCGACGAACTCGACGGCTGCAGGAACAGTTTTAGCTGATTTAGAGAATTCTGAGAGCTTCCAGAGGCGCTCATCAGGCACAGCCACTACTCCGACTGACGGATCGATGGTCGCGAAGGGATAGTTGGCGACAAGTACGCTCTTTTTGGTGAGCGCATTGAAGAGAGTGGACTTGCCGACGTTCGGCAGCCCGACGATTCCGATGGATAGTGACATGAATGAAAATATAGCTTACTTGAGAGCTAATTGAAAGCTCGGGGCCTTTTATATCTCCTTCGCCCCTTTCTCATACGTCACCAGCGGCAATCCTTTCCATGCTTCCAATATAGAAGCGATGAACTTCCAGGAAGCCATGATCTCGTCAGTCGAGGCGAACAGCGTTTGGTCGCCAATGAATGCATCGTTGATGAGGCGCTCGTAGTCATTCGGCTTGTCTGCATTGAATGAAGGATTATCCGCATATTTGAACTTGAGGGTCTTGGGCTCCACATTGAAATCATAGCCTGGGTGCTTGACGAAGAACTTCACCTTGATGCCCTCGTCCGGCTGGATCCTGAAGGTCAGGATGTTCTCGCCATTAACGTTCGTGCTCGATTTGAAATAGATATCGATCTCAGTCTTGGACTCCGCCATGGCTTTTCCGCTCTCCAGGTAGAATGGGACGCCTTTCCAGGCAGAAGTGTCCAAAAATGCCTCCAGGCGGAAGTAGGTATCGGTCATAGACTTGGGCGGCACGCCCGTTTCGGACGAATACCCGACATACTGTCCTTTCACCGCACGCTCCTTGAGCGAGCGCGCCGGGATCTTCTTGAGCTTCCCGAGAATAAGGGCACGCTCTCGGCGGATGTCAGCTGGCGTCCAGGATCTGGGACGGTTCATGGCGACCGTGGCGAGCATCGCCAGCATGTGGTTCTGCCCGACGTCCTTGAGCGCGCCCGCGGCATCGTAGAAGGCTCCGCGGCCTTCGATGCCGATCTCCTCGAAGAGCTTGATATGCACTTTATCTATATATCTGCGATCCCAGAGCGGCTCGAACATCGGATTGAAGAAGCGGAAAGCCATCATGTTCTGCAGAGCTTCCTTGGCGAGATAATGGTCGATGCGGAAGATCTGCTCTTCCTTGAAGAGCTTTCCGAGGAGCTTGTCGAGCGCGCGGGCGGTCTCGAGGTCGTTGCCGAACGGCTTCTCGATGAGGACGCGCGTCCAGCCGGTGTCGTCTGCGCAGGGTTCGGTCAGGCGGGAGTCGGAGAGCTGCTGAAGGATACCCTCATAGAGGTTGGGAGGGACTGAGAGGTGGAACAGCTTGTTCGAGCACTGGCCCCAGCGGGCGTCGATGCCTTGGAGCTTCTCGGCCAAACGGGCATATGAGGCAGGCATATCGAAAAACCCCTGCTCGTATGACATGTGGTCTAGGAAATGCTTGATATCCTCTTCCTTGAATTGCCCAGGTTTCACGTTCATGCGGCTCCTGACATAGTCGCGGAATTCTTCCCTGCTGAACGCCCGGCGCGAGAATCCGATGATGGAGAAGCGCTGAGGCAAAAGCTTCTTTGAGTAGAGTGAGAGCAGTGCCGGCAGGAGCTTGCGCGCAGCCAGATCTCCGGTGATCCCAAATATCACGAAGATCGTCGGATGGAGCGCAGAAGGCGCCGGCTGGTTGACGGTTGTATCAATCATAGGCATTCAGTATATCAGAATCTAGAAGCCTTTCTCGCCCCATTCAGACCAGGCAGGATAGAGGGTGCCGGCTATGAAGACGCACGGAAGTATCAAGAAAGCGCATGCGACCCAGATAAGGAAAAGCACTGCTTTGGGCAGCATGGAGAGCGCTGACTTGATGAATTCTGCGACGTTTTCCATAGGAATATGTGACGACATACTAGCGCAGGGGTTTCTGGGGTGCAAGGACGCAGATACAGGGCTCGATCCATATCAAGGCTAGCGGTAACCGTTCGTTGTGCACCCTGCAGGGCTCGAACCTGCGGCCTCACCCGTGTGAAGGGTGCGCTCTAGCCAACTGAGCTAAGGGTGCTTCTGATATGAATTTCAAACTGGTCGGGCTGCCGGGAATCGAACCCGGACCGCATCCACCCCATGGATGTATACTACCACTATACTACAGCCCGTCTGCCCGATCTGTGCCGGCGTCACAACAGCTTACGTTATTTTTGAAAATTTAACAATTTGTGCTACGATGCTCGCACCAGCAAACGGGCCATTAGCTCATCTGGTAGAGCGCACCCATGGCATGGGTGAGGTGACCGGTTCGAGTCCGGTATGGTCCACCAGCCAGCAGAGCTTAACTGTTCTGGCATGGTGAGATCGGGGCGTAGTATAGTGGTAGTATATACGCTTCGGGTGCGTAAGGTCCGAGTTCGATTCTCGGCGCCCCGACAAGATGGGAGTCATGAAGGGCCTATAGTCTAGTGGTACGACGCGTCATTCGCATTGACGAGGCGGGGGTTCGATTCCCCCTAGGTCCACTAAACAAAGAAAAGCCGCTCCGGTGAAATCCGGAGCGGTTTTTCTTATCGAGAGACTACTTCGAGACTGGGCAACCGCAGGAGCATGAACCATCGGCGTTCTTGTGCTCGTGATTGCAGGCGGTGCAGATTTTTGTATCGGCCATGTTGGAATATCAAGTTAAGACTAACTGATAATGGTCGACCTTTGAGGTATAAGTATAGCACTAATGTGGACCTGAGCGGACTCGAACCGCTTGCCTCCTCATTGCAAATGAGGCGCTCTACCAGATGAGCTACAGGCCCCCCTATTAATCCTTACGAACAGTCCGAATACAATAGCTAAAGTTCGGAGTTATTGCAATGCAAGCGCTATCAGATGCTCTACGAGCTCAGACAAATCGCTGCCTACCGCCTTGAGCGCCTTCGGGATAAGTGATTCCGAAGTCAATCCAGGCAATGTATTCACTTCAAGGGAATAGACTCCACGTCTCGGATGAATGATGAAATCTGAACGTGAATAGTGCCGCAGGCTGAGCATCTGATGTATCTCAATGGCAAGGCTCTCGATCTCCTTTTTTAGCTCTTGGGAGAAAGTCGCGGGAACGATCTCTTCAGACATCCCATTATACTTTGCATCATAGTCAAAGAAGCCTGCTTTGGGCCTGATCTCGATCACGGGCAACGCATATATATCCTTGCCTCGGAATCCTTCGATGACGCCGCAGGTCGCCTCTATTCCCGGGATGAATTCCTCGATCAAGATCGAGTCGCTGTGATCCGCTGCATTTACAAGAGCAGGAAGCCAGTCTGCTTTATTCCTGACTATCGAGATGCCGATCGCAGAACCTCCCGTCGCCGGCTTGACGACTGCAGGCATGATGAATGTCTCGAAGAGCCATTGCGCCGTTCCCTTCTGGTCCTCTATAAATTCAGAAGCAGGAAATTCCCGGGTGTACGGGCTCTTGATGCCTTGGGCGGACATCGCCTTCTTGGTCAAGACCTTATTCATGCCGACTGCGGACGCGAGCGAGCCTGATCCGGTGAACGGAATTCCGTATGTTTCAAATAACGATTGGATCTTGCCGTCTTCGCCGTAGTTGCCATGCAGCGCATTGAACGCGACGTCGATCTTGCCGGCTATATCGTGCGGCTCGACCGCAAAGCCGTCTATGTGCCAGTTGCCATTGCGGTCGATGAAGATGTCCCGCACCAGATACTTCCCTGATCTATTCTCTCGAAGCGCAGAAAGCACGGCCGAACCCGAATTCAGCGAGACTTCATATTCATTGCTCGGGCCGCCGCGCAGGACGCCGACTCGGAGGGTGTGCTTCATAGGAACATTGTAGCAAACATTTCAAATAAGGATTTGCGCGGCTATATCCACGTTTATCCTCCAGTTTTTTGAAGCAGGTCATCCGACAAGATACATATTGAAAAATGGAGATATTTTTCATTGACAGAAATGGTCTAATTTGTTGTGTAATGATGAAAAAATATGGCCGAGTTAAGTCATTGATTAAATCACGCGAATCAAAATGTGTACATGAAAAATATCTCCAGTTTTACGTCAGCGGACGTGTCGAGAGACTAAGCTCGCGGAATAGACTTTCCTCTCCTTAGCCGATGAAACGCGATGGTAAAGCGATGACACTCAGCATTCAAAGCCACAATCTCATTCTTATACTTCTTGGTAAATCTTGGATCACCCAAAAGCTGCGACGCTTTATGGCGTTCATCCTTAGTAACTGCGATTATCGGGATAGTTATGCGTCGCGCCTGCAGCACCCCCTCAGCGGCTTTCATCTGAACTTCATTGCCATCCACAAGGATGATGTCAGGATATGCCCATTCAGGATGATTCAGTCTGCGCTCGAGTATCTCGCGGAGGCCGGCGATATCTCCGCTCGAATGTCGAGAGATCTTGAACTTCCTGTATTCTGAATTAGTAAAATTCCCATTCTCCGATACGACCATGGCGCCGACGACGTTCGTCCCCGAGATATGCGCGACATCGTACGCTTCCATGCGGAACGTTCTCGATCCGCTTTCCTTATTCGCCTTCTCGCGCTTGATGAGCGAAATGTCGTTGATATGATCGAGCGCATAGAGCACGCGCTTGATCTCGCCGGCATCTTCGAATCGCATCTCCTTGGCGCAATCATTCATCTGAGTCTGAAGCTCCGACTTCAAGCGCCGCTTCTTGCCCTCAAAGAAAAGGATGAGCCAGCTGATCGTGCGCATATAGCGCTCATGGGCTTGCGTATCCGCAGAATCAGGCGAGCGTCCCAGAGACCGGTAGAATTCATCGTGTCGAGGATCTATAGACTTTTTGTCCTTGAATGGAAAGAGCTTGCGCAAGATCCTCAGCGCCTCCTTTATAAGACCGGATTCGACAAATGGCCCGAAAGCCTTCTTGACTTCATATGGCAGATCCTTATCTTTGACAGCCTGATCAAAATCGCGCGCACGTGCCAGAAAGACGCGCGGCCACAATTCCTCGGTAATGATCACGTACTGGGAACTTTTATCGTCACGCTCGTCTACGTTATAGAAAGGCTGGTAGCGCTTGATGAGCTCGCTTTCCAGAAGCACCGCCTCCAGGACCGAATCAGTCTCCTGCCAGGTCGCCGTCTTGGCCTTGGTCACCATATCTACGATGCGGGGCCCGCGCGTATCGATGAGATCGTTAGAAAAGTAGCTTTTGGTGCGGTCGCGCAAAGAAGTCGCGCGTCCGATGTAGAGCGGGCGCTTCAGATGATCTCTGAAGATATAGACTCCAGGGGCATCCGGCATCTTCAGTTTTGCGAGCTGTTGACTGGTCATAAAATCAAGAGTACAGTATTCCCGAAAGTTCATCAAACCCAAACCCAGCATACATTATGTCGAAGATATTCAGTCGGAAAAACTGCCGGCCCTTTTCTTTGTCTGCAACACTGAGCATGGCGCTGCTTATCGCAGCTTCTGGAGGATTAGCGCTCTCCATTCTCCTGCTGCTGTTCGGCAAGGTTCACGCCGCCTTTGTCACTATGATCGTCGCGATCCCATCGGGCCTCGCCGGCTGTGCGCCTGACGCCTATCGCATTGCGTGCCGCAACTACGAAGCCCATGCGGCCAAGATGCGGGAGCAAGGAAGAGACTATGAAGGCTAGCCATAACGGCAGCGTGATTCCAAAGATATTTTAATCTTTCTTCCCCGTAAACCGGCTGCTTGCGACCGGTTTTTTTTATTCCCTATTTACCTTTGAGTACTTTCTTCAGATACTGGCCCGTGTAGCTCTTCTCATTTTTTGCGACATCTTCAGGGGTGCCTTTGGCAACCAATTTACCGCCGCGCTCGCCGCCTTCGGGGCCGATGTCGATGACATAGTCCGCATTTTTTATGAGATCAAGGTTATGCTCGATGACTACAACAGTGTTTCCTTTATCAACAAGGCGTTGGAGGATTTCGATGAGCTTCTTCACGTCTTCATAGTGCAAACCGACCGTCGGTTCATCCAAAAGATAGATGGTCTTTTGCAGATGCGCGCGATACAGCTCGGATGAGATCTTTACGCGCTGAGCCTCACCGCCGGAGAGAGTTGTTGCAGACTGGCCGAGCTTCACATACCCGAGACCGACTTCCATGAGAGTCTTCAAACGGTCTTCGACAGCCGGGATATCCTCGAAGAACTTCAAGGCCTCTTCGATGGTGAGCTGGAGGACTTCATGGATGGTCTTGCCACGATACTTGATCTCCAAAGTCTCTTTGGTGAAGCGCTTGCCATTACAGACATCGCAAGTCACGTAGACCGTCGGCAGGAAGTGCATCTCAACGGCGATCTCGCCGTTGCCTTCGCAGGCTTCACAGCGCCCACCCGGACGGTTGAATGAGAAGCGACCAGGCCCCCAGCCTCGTGCGCGCGACTCAGGTTCAGAAGCAAAAAGATCGCGGACATGCGTCCATGCGCCGGTATAGGTCACCGGATTCGAGCGCGGCGTGCGCCCGATCGGCGACTGGTCGATGAGAATGACGCGGCCGACATATTCAGAGCCCGAGAATTCATTGCAGTTGATCATCTCGTTCGAGCGCGTGCGGGCTTCCAGGCGCGCTGCCAAGTTCCTGTGGAGGATCTCATACATGAGCGATGACTTGCCCGAGCCGGAGACGCCGGTGATGACGTCGAGACAGCCCAACGGTATGTCCACATTCATGTCTTTGATATTGAAAATATTCCCATTGCGCACCATGATCTTGCCTTTGGGCTCGCGCCTCTTCTTGGGCACAGGAATGGATTCCTCGCCGCGCAGGTATGCAAGCGTGAGCGAACCCGACGTATTCTTCTTGGCCGAAAGCAATTCATCCAGCCAGCCTGAGACGACGACTTCGCCCCCGTGGACGCCCGCGCCCGGGCCGATATCGACGATATAGTCAGAGGCGAACATCGTATCTTCATCGTGCTCGACGACGAGGATGGTATTGCCGAGATCGCGCAGGCGGATGAGTGTTTTGATGAGGCGGTCATTGTCGCGCTGGTGGAGGCCGATGGTGGGCTCATCGAGCACATAGAGAGCGCCCACGAGGCCTGAGCCGAGCTGCGAGGCCAGCCTGATGCGCTGAGCTTCGCCGCCGGAGAGCGTATTGGCGCGACGATTGAGGGTCAGGTATTCGATGCCGACATTGGACATGAATGAGAGACGGGCTTCGATCTCTTTCAAGACAACCTTGGCGATCTCTTTCTCTGCAGGAGTGAGCTTGATGTGCTCGAAATACGGCATAGCATTCTCTATGGACATATTGGTGATGTCCACGATATTTTTCTCGCCGATGAGCACGTGCAGAGCTTCCTCGCGGAGACGTGCTCCCTTACAAATGGGACACGGCTTGTCGCTGAAGATGCTCTCGGTGCCGAGGCCGTTGCAGGCTGCGCAGGCGCCATACGGCGAGTTGAACGAGAACAGGCGCGGCTCGATCTCGGGATACGAGAAGCCGTCGTACGGGCACATAAATTTGACGGACATCAGGGTTTCGTCAGGGCCAGCCGAGTCCGAGCCGTCCTTTCCAGGAACCGGTGTCCGGCCCTGCTGGTCCGGCACTTGTTTCTCAGTCGCCTTCGCTCCTTCCGAAGACTTCCTGGCAAGTCCGCTCTCCCTCTGCTGGCCCGGATACTCGATCCTGATGAGCCCGTCTGCTTCTGTGATCGCACGCTCCAACGCTTCAGAAAGACGTTCTCGAGCATTTTCTAATTGAGTACCCTTCTCACTGAATTCGCTCACGAAGATCTCATCGACGAGGACGTCGATGTCGTGCTTCTTGTTCTTCTCGAGAATGATCTGGTCGCGCAAGCGGAAGATCTTGCCGTCGATGCGGACGCGGTCATAGCCCTTGCCGAGGAGGTCATAGAGCATCTGGTAGTATTCGCCCTTCCTGCCGACGACGATGGGCGCGTAGACGCGGATCTTGGCGTCAACGATATCGACGCCAAATACTTTCTTGGCATTGGCAGTCTTGACGGTGACAGTCGTGAGGATGGTCTCCATGATCTCTTCCTTGGAGATCTTGTGTATGGGACGGTCGCAGACCAGGCAGTGAGGCTTGCCCACGCGCGCAAAAAGGATGCGCATGTAGTCGTATATCTCAGTGATGGTCGCGACGGTGGAACGCGGATTGTTGGAGCGGGACTTCTGGTCGATAGAGATAGCCGGAGAGAGGCCGCGGATCTCATCGACATCAGGCTTCTGCATCTTGTGCAGGAATTGGCGAGCATACGCGGAGAGAGACTCGACGTAGCGGCGCTGGCCTTCTGCAAAGATCGTGTCGAAAGCCAATGAAGACTTGCCTGAACCGGAGAGGCCGGTCACAGCGATCATCTTGTTTCGCGGCATCTCGACCGTGATGTTCTTCAGATTATGCGTACGCGCTCCTTTGACAACGATCTTCTCTTCGCCTCTGGAGGTCTCGCGTCCCTGACGTTTGTGGGATGCCGACATAGTGGCTAGGAGAGTATCACGTTTTTTACCATATTACAAGATGTCGGTGGAGTTTGCGGGAGTATAATTAGGCCCATGCCTGACACGAATCCACGAAAGGCACGAATACCACGAATTAAATGGCCTATATTATCCATAAGGAGCTTTCATATACCTTATACGGACTGTGTTTCAGGACTCATAAAGCGTTGGGTCGCTTGAAACGCTATCTTGGAGCATCAAATTTGAAACTCGGCTTGATCATAAACTTCAGACAATCCTATCTGTATCCCAAAAGAATCGCGAACTGACTAGTTCGTGGTATTCGTGCCTTTCGTGGATTCGTGTTCGGCCTATTTAAGCCCCTTTATCTCTTCTACTATCTGATCCAGCGACGTAGCCGCCTTGACCAGGAATTTCTTGGCGCCGAGCATCTTGGCTTTCTCTATATCGGAAGGCTTGGAAAGATTAGAGAGGACCATGGTCGGGATTTTCTTGAGCTGAGGGTCCATCTGCATCTTCTGGAGGATGTCGAAGCCGGTCATGCCCGGAAGCATCAGGTCTACGACGACCGCGTCGGGGATCGAAGATTTCAGGGCCTCAAGAGCTTCTTCGCCATTCTTGGCATGAAAGAGATCGAAGCCGGATGAAATGAGCTTCTTCGCCAGGATCGTGCCGATGAGCTTGTCGTCCTCGACCCACAGGATCTTCTTTTTGTTGGCATCGGCGGACGCGTCTGCGGCGCCCATAGTCGCCTCATGGCCAAAATGGCGGTTGACCTTCTCTATGACTTCAGCGGGGCTCATGTGCAGAGCCATCAGGAAATCAGCGACACTGCCCGTGGGCACGCGGCGCATGTTGATGGGGACGCCCTGGGTCGAGAGCAGGAATACCGGGATCTTGGCGAGCAGAGGCTCAGCCTGTTTCTTCTCGAGGATATCGTAGCCGTCGGCGCCGGTGAGGACGACATCGAGGAGGATGAGGTGCGGCAGCGTGTCGACGATGGACTTCATTGCCTCAGCGCCGTTCTTGACCAAAAAAGTGTTGTAGCCTTCCTTCTTGAGCGCTTCAGATATGCTCTCCCCAAAATCCCCGTCGCCTTCGATGATGAGGATCTTCTCTTTTTTGTCAGTGGTCATGAGGAGTAGTATATCATAGCCAGCTCGTCCTGTTGATAACCGCAGTTGACAAAATGACTTTTAAGGTCCATAATACGCCTAAATTTGTATTGCTGTTCAATCACGAACAGCATCGGTCTTTGGAAACATACACATATGAAAAATCGTGCATTCGCGACGATCAAGCTCGTCTTGATCGTCGCCACCGTACTCGTCGCATTCTTCACTCCTCAGGCAGTCATCAGGACTAGCCAAGAACAGAAAGATAGCGCTCAGGCAAAAACACTGGCAGGAAAGCTTCCTGCTGACTTCGCTCAATCCGAGCGCCCGATCTGCCTCGGTACGAATTATTCCGGTCAAAGCGTCTACTTCACAAGCGTGAAGGCGGCGACACCCCGGTTCAGCGATTCGCTGAACAGGATCTCCGGGATAGAAAACTTTGCGATCAGGTTCTACCCGATCGGCGATACCGAGAACTACAGCTACTACAAGAGCGATGTTGTGCTCTCGAAGATCGTCAACGAGCGCTCGATCACAAACGGATATCTCGTTGTTCTTTCACCCCACTAAGTGCCCTACTGGCTCTAACGGGCCAACCACTCAATCGCATGCTGTACCAACGGCATGCGATTTTTATACAAAATACGTATTTGACACTAAGTACTATACTGTGCTATAATCTCAACTGTAGTGTAGTTCAACAAAAACAAATAAAACGCCCGGCGTGCGTATACTTGCCTCAAGAAAGGTGTTATGAAAAATAACTCCCGTAACTTCAAGTTCGAATTCTACAACAACCTGAACACGTTGCTCAGGGATCCCGTGTTCGACGATCGTCTCGCGGAAGAGATCATCCGGCTAGCCCGAAGGCTCGCTATGACACGAGTTGTTCCGGGCATTGTCCGGCTGTGCAATGACAGGCCATCTCTGAATGGATTCACTGTCGAGATCCTGGAAGACTGGCACAAAAGCATCGTCCACCCTCCCCGCAGCGGCCCCGATAAGGGGATCGAGCTTGCCAAATCGATTGTCGAGGCAGCGTTCGAAGATCTGGCGGAACAGATGCGCAGCGAAGTGGTTCGCGATCTGCACCGTGTGCTCAAAAAGCTTGCGGGTATCGAAAATAACTTGTTTATTCACGTGCGTCATTCCAAGGACCTGGGCGACGGAGTCGCAGCCATGACCATTGTCACCGACGATGTCACCTTCTTCAAGGAATTGTTGAAGGACTACGTACTTGCTCACGGCAGGGTCCATTACTCGGAATCGGCTCTCGCGGCGGATCCTGCATAAGCACGCTGCACGAAAGGAAAAGCTATGAAAAGTATTACTGAATGCAGTTTTGCCCACGCACTCGTAGCGTTGAGCCTCTGTCTGACCGCACGAGATACCCAGGGTCTCCCAGGACTAGCGTCACCGCATGTCCCAAAGACCCTGCTCGATCTCGCATCAGAACTCACTGATGAAAACGTTCTCGATACTCTGCAGAAATGCATTGGGTTAGTCAATTCCATGATGGCAAAGGATGTGCGCATCGAAGGTGACTCGCCGGATTCGATTGAAGCCCTGGTGCTCGGACTACTCAATGTAACCGAAGCTCTCCAGAATGCCGTTGACCTGTCAGTCGAAGGCACCAGCGACGTCTGTATACAAGTACGGGCACTCGAGCTCGCACGGATTATGGAATTCAAGGTGTATCATCTGCAAAACAGATACGACTCCATTGGAATGCATTACGCGCAATTAAATTAGGCCCCGGCCTCACCAGAAAAAGCCTCACGCTTGTTCGGGTGAGGTCTTTTTTCTTTTGGCTTATTTTCTTGGATCAAAGTCCTCAGTCAGTTTGATAGTCACTTTCCCCTTAAGTCTGCCTCCGGCACCAGTCGAGTCGATGAGCGCCATGGCTTTGTACAGCTCAAGAAGCGCTTTCGGCGATTTTTCTAACTTGTAATTATTGAGCGAGAAGCCGCCAGTGAGGAACGTGCGCAACGTCTTGGTAGCCCAGATACGGAATTGGGTAGCTTTCTTGGAGCTCACGCGGTAACCGACGGCGATGATGGCATCGAGGTTGTAGAGATTGGTCTTATATTTCTTCCCATCTGCGGCAGTTACCGAGGATTCCTCGGTAACTGCTTTTTTCTTCAACTCACCATCAGCGAATATGCTCTTAAGATGCAACGAAACATTATCGGTGCTGCAATCAAACAACTCTGCAATCTGGACTTGCGTTGCCCATATCGTATCTTTTTCGACATCCGCTCTTAATTCGATATTTCCGTCCTTCCCTTCATATATCACAATAGTATCTTTGTTTTTACTCATAGTTATATAATAATTTATTAATAACTGACCAAACAAAAAAGGCCTCGCTGGCGCTCTTTGGCGAGACCTCTTCGTTTGTTGGTTAAATTATACAGTATGTGCAAAATTTGCACATACTGAACTATTAAAAAATCCTTAATAGTTGGATTTATTTCCTCATATCCCCCTTTATCGTCGCAATCGCCTCCTGCACCGTCGTCATGAACTGTGCCGGAAAGATGATGGTCGAGTTCTTCTCCGTGGCGATCTCTGACATCGTCTGGAGCGTGCGCAGCTGGAGAGCCACCGGATGCTGGGCAATGATATCCGCAGCCTCGCCCAACTTCACTGCCGCCTGGAACTCGCCTTCGGCGGCCACGATCTTGGCGCGGCGCTCGCGTTCGGCCTCGGCTTCCTTGGCCATGGCGCGCTGCATGTTGTCAGGCAGGGTGATGTCCTTGATCTCGACAGCCGTCACCTGGGCGCCCCACGGCTCCGTGTGCGCGTCGATCACGTCCTTGATCTGCGTATTGATGTCCCCTGTCTGCGATAGGAGCTGGTCGAGCGAGAAGCGGCCGACCACGTTCCTGACCGTCGTCTGGCTGATCTGATTGACGGCGTCATAGACGTTCTCGATGGCCACCACTGACTTCTGGGCATCCACGATGTGGTAGTAGGCCACGGCGGCGATGTCGATCGAGACGTTGTCCTTGGTGATGATCTTCTGCGACGGGATGTTCATGGTGATCGTGCGCAGGGTCACCTTGGTCATACGCTCCAGGATCGGGATGAGGATGATCAGTCCCGGGCCGCGCACGCCGGTGCATTTGCCGAGGAAGAAGATGACTCCGCGATCGTATTCCTTGACGACTTTTAATGACATCGCAAGGAGGATCACGACGATAATGATGATTGTGTATAGCATGGATGGGTAAAGTTAATACTCGCAGTATACGCCTTTTAAGCCAGATTTGTAGGGCTGGAATCAACTTTACACTGCTTGACTTTCATGTCATAATATGCTACTATTGTAATAGGTAGAACCTTGAATTAATAGTGTTGTAGCCATAGCCAAAAGGACTCGAAAATCGAGACTTTCTGGCTGTGGCTACCTGTTGGTGACCATCGTAAACGTCTGCTCAACCGTTTTGAAACAGAGCACGTACGCGGATCACGTCACCGCACAAACACTATGAAGTATAGACATGTATTGGTTGGAATAAAAAATATGTCAAATCGGCAATTCATCGCCAAAGGGCAATGGCGAGAGACTTATCAAGAAGCATCGGGCGACAGGAAGACTGTATGCGAAATGGCTGAGGGTGCCAATGAATACATTCGAGACATCGAAACCTTTGTAGAGGTAACTCTCGGGTGATTCATGATTGGATCGAAGTACGCACACTACTTGGCAACAGAATCGTGTGAATAGTGTAACCGGAGCAAGGTTCTAATCCTTGCTCCTCTCAACTGGACTCATGACAGAATTGTCGTGATCCTAAGAGGGATAGTTCTTTCAAAACAATAACGTTCAAGCAATCGTTACAAAACAGCCTGCGTCCGCGGATCACGTCACCGCACTTAGTGTTATGAAGAATACATACGCGTTCTACTCGGCAGTACTCGACTACCTCGTGCTCCAGCCTTCTTCTGAAGAAGCGGAGCGTAAAAACCTAGTTGCGCTGGCAAGCACATGCGACGGGTTGTCTTGGGGGGCGACGGATGAAAATCTCGCGCTCCTTGAGCAATGTTGCAATCGCCAATCCACTCTGGAAGACGAAGATGTCTGGGCAGATACCCGTGAGCGCTTCGTTATCGCGGCGTTCAAGGACCTCTCTTCGTTGAGGGACCCCAAAGCGATGAGCCTCTTCAAGAAGATCCACAGAGAAGTTACGTTTGAGGAAGAAGAGAACTTCCTCTGGGCGCGCAAAGTCATGAAACGCCCGGATGGCAGCGCTGTCGTCATCCTTCACGTGCGCGATTACGAGCGCTTCAAGAATCAGGTGGAGGACCCGACCGGAAATGGGGACATCGAATCCGGGAGAATGATCTACTCCTAAACCGATCAACGTATACGAGATAAATACGGCAAAACTTTACCCAACCCCCGCAGCGCGAAATATCGCTGCGGGACTCAACTGGGAACATGACATGGTGTCGTGCCCCTGAGAGTTACTTTGTTACGGTCAACACAATTCAAAACAACAGAAAGGTTTGTACAATGAAAATTGAAAATCAGGAGCTTCTGGAACAGATGTACAGCAAGATACTTGCCGTATTTCGTGATCCCAATAGCACTCTCGAACAGGTTTTCGAAGCCTACAAGGCAGAGCCCGAAAAACAACCGGAAAACACGCCTTTCATTGAATACAACAATGGGAAGCAATTTCACCGTCACGTGATCAAGGCTGCGTTCAGAGAAAGAATTGCCATCTTACTTGGACAAAGCAAAACGTTTGACGAAGCCTTTGCTATCTACAAAGGAATTCCGAAAAGAGTCACGATCGGCGTTGCGGTTACCAAAGATCACGCCGCGGAGAAGGCACTCAGGCTGGCCAACTGCCGCCAAGCTCTCGACGTCTGTCGCTATGCTCCCTCAGGCATCATCGGAGAAAGAGCACTTGCCAAAGCATCCAGTCTTGCAAAAACGCCGGCTGAACTGTGGCAAGTGGCGGTTCATTCTTATGCACGAGGCATAAGAAGTCGAAAGTTCTGGGTGCGGGCAGTTAAGAAGCTTGCAACCAAAATTAAATGACAGTTCACAATTCGCAACCTGCGCACATCCTAGTGGTGTGCGCGGTTTTTTTAACAAGGCATATTGACTTCCCTATTGCGCCTGATAAAATTTTCTTACAAAGACCTGCAAGAGGCGGGTTTTTTGATACGATGAAATCATGCACCAAACCGAAGACAAACAGCAGAATACGGCTTTCATCGATGGCCAGAACCTATACCTCGGCACCAAGGAGGACGGCTGGGCTGTTGACCACAAAAGATTCCGGATCTACCTGAAAGACAAATATGGCGTGCTCGAGGCTTATTATTTCCTTGGATTCATATCAGAAAAGGAACAACACCTCTATGACAAGCTCGGAGAAGCCGGGTTCATGCTGATCCACAAGGAACATCTGCCGACGCTTCGCGGCGCGAAGAAAGGAAATGTCGACTCCGATATCATATTCGAGGTCATGAAAAAGCTTATTGATCGCGAACTTATAGGAAAGGTACTGATCGTTTCGGGCGACGGCGATTATAAGAAACTGGCAGATTATCTGATACACAAAGGCGTCTTCAAGAAGATCCTCTTTCCCAACAAGAGATTTGCATCTTCGCTCTACATGGATCTGGGCAGAGAGATGTTCGACTATCTTGGAGAGACCGATATCAGAGCGAAGATAGCGTATGCCCATACATGAAAAGGGCCCCTTAGGTATTTCTCCGTTCGGGTCCCTCTTCGTCTTCGTAAGGCCTCATTGTATGCCAGCAGAAGAAATTTGCAAGCAAACACAGTTTTCACTTTTTTGTGTTTGTTTGTAGGGGTGGAATGTACCCAGGCTTAACTTGACATTATTGCTGTAAAAGTGCTATAATAATAAAAGTAGAATTGATTCTTTCCAGTTAATGGAGCTGTGATAAAAGCATGTCGACACATGCACAGAAGGTATTGCGCCCGCGATACCAAGAATCAAATCTCAACTGTTCTTATGAAAATAAAAGTGTACCTCAACATTGTTACAACCGTTTGTACTGAGGCCAGACCGCAGGTTAAACAATGCTTCTGGATTTTGTTCATGCGGGAATTCGCGACCAACGCCCTCCCTGCGCTCGGCAACAAACTGGTCCTCAGTGATGGATTCGGAATCGGCAGGTTTTTCCAAAAAATTGAAACCTGTCCGGTAGTGACGGAAGTCAGACAAGTGACCCGACGCGGAATCCTCGATCATGAAGTCGTTTACACTGACCGCGTGGATTTGACCGAAAAGGAACTTAGTCGGACAACAGGCCACACCTACGACCTCATTACAGATCCAGACAAGCGGATAGAAGAGGCGGGTCAGTTTGAGGCAGACTACTTCGATGACAAGATTCGCCCTTTGCTTGGCAAGGAAGGTTTTGTCCACTGTGCCAACGCTGTGGATACGGATATCCCGAAGCCATAATCGCGCCGCTACGCACGCACCAATCACGAGGAATGTGTAGCGACATTCCTCCTCAACTGGATTCACGACATGAAGTCGCGGATCCTGAGAGGAATAGATCTTTGAAAAAGTTTGAAGCAGGTTCTGAAAAGATATCAATGTGTCTTTTTGGAGTCTGCTTTAAACTCAAATAAAAGAAACTATGAAAAGTATTACCCTATTCGCAATACGGGACTCTGTCTTGGAGTCTCTTCCGGCGGCCGTTCAATTGTTCGTGACGCATTATTTCGAGCGCGAGATGATCCTCGGCATCGGCTGTTATACAGCGACTTCTTCGGATGACCCGGGCAGCGAAGCCGACTTCTCAAGCAGTGGGGACACTTTCTTAAAGAATGGCTCCCGCTGTCAAAGTGCATACGCCGAAACCGCCGGCTACAAGGACGGGTTGGATCTCGTTGAATACCCCGACGGCGCAGTTTCCTGGATCCACAAAGAAGCAGAAGTCCGTGATGACATCTACGATAAGGTCATCTTCGTATTCGATGAATGATAGTGGTTTGCCCACTCGTTGAAGAGGCAGCGTCAAACCCTCAGAGATTCTCCCGCCGCTAACAGCAATGTTGGCGGCGAATTCTTTTATATATTATTTTTTATTCCTCCAAAATTACTTTTTATTATATTCCGGAATCCCATGATCCCCATACGGCATACTTCTATCATCCGGATCGCCTAAATTATAATTAGTAGTAATTTCTTCTCCTTTCTTAATATTTTTTATCGCGACAAAATCCATAACTTGCTTAGCAGGCCTACGAATATATTTTGCATTCGGCTCATACGAATGGTTGTAGAGAGATCCATACCCAAAAACAATCGCAAGACGGCCTTTAACGTTTGAGCTTTCTCCAAAGTAAAAACAATACCTTTCGAGAATGCCCTTATCGGCATTAGATGGATCGTCGATCGAAAACGGAATTGCCGGGCATCTTTCAATCAATTCACCTTTTTGTATGTTTTTGGTCGCAAAGACCCCTCTGCCTGCGCCAGGAATCTTTGAGGGTTTTAAGCAGATTTTATCGGATGAATTAAGGGATTCCATAAACACTGCAATTCTCGCATTCTATGCCTTATTTTCAATACTTGACCTAATATCTTTATTTATGCTATAATATTAACTGGATTACGAGCTACCTACGTAGATCGAACTTTGAAATCCTAGTCTATTCTCCCAGGAGAACTGGCTATCAACTGTGGCTTCCCCCAGGGGATGCTGCTTCAGAGAGCTCCAAACGAAAGAACAGTTATGAAGCAAGTGCCTGAAGGTACGAAAGTAAATCGGAAACAACAACTCCAACTGCTTCGCGCAAAAATCACTGGCAATCAAGCCTTTGGTGCCTGTCGCGGAAAATTTGGGCAACCGATCGGTCAGCTCACCGCTGACTGGATCAAAAACTCAGAGTCCCCCACCCAAGTTCTTGGGCAGTGGGATTCGTTCACCGGACAAGCTCGCGTCATGACGAACCTGCTCGCGCAGTTTCGCCGGGATGGTATGAACATCGCGCATCGGGAACTCCTGAAAGCGCTCAATGATTCAGATTACCTCCTGCCGGGTGAAAAGCTTCCGATCGAAGCGACGCGCCCGATAACGGTGCTGATGCTTGAGCCGGAGAAAACCCTGACCTTCCTACGTTGGCTGCTTGAAAGCCATTGGTCTTCATTGCGAAACTACTTGGCATGGAAGGAAAGTCAATACGCCAAGGCACCAAACGAATTGACTGAGAAGCTCTATACGCAGTTCCTTATGCTTGAGGAACTCGCACGCGAGCATGCGAAACATCCTGTGGAGGGTTTCTTTGAGGGAAAAGAGTTGTGCGAGGCCTACGCAACCATTGCTAGTAGTTTTGACCCGGCTATCTTGAAGAACGCGATGTGTGGAATGGGATTAAACTGGGGGCAATGGAATGATCATATTGAGGGAATAAGACACCTCGCCTTTCTCTATATGTTTGATTGTGAACAATCGAAGGTGCTAAAACGGTTCAGCCGTAAGGATCAGAAGCGGATCGCCACGTGGCAGATCAATGTACCTAAAACTCACACGCTCAGTGCTTTCGGTTTATATCCGGAACAATGGCGTGTCAGGGATAGTGCAAATCTGTTGCGAAGCGTTAGCCGCGGATCGTCCCATGGGTACAAAGTTGTTTGCTGTACGATGGAACGTAAAATGCAGTCGTGGTTCCCCACGGCTTCGCAAGGTCAGGCTGAGGCTGGCAAGTACGGAATGCTCTTTACGTAATCTGGCGCGTTTGCCAGAAGAGCCGGAAGTGCTCATCACAAAACTTTCAACCCCGCAGGACTTTTGCCAGGCGGGGTTTTAACTTTCTTAAAGTAACCTAATTAAGTAACGCGCAATTTCAATTGTTAATCTATACCTGAGTAAGGATTCATCTAGATTGCCAATTCCGGGATGTGCACCTTTATCAGAAAGCATTCCATAAAGTGCATATATCATGTCTTTCTCATTCTGAGATAGCGTACCTTGGGCAACAAGCGTTTTTAACTGTCCATTAATACTATCAATACCCGAATTAGATTTGAGCAATGAAGCGATTACGATTAAAGATTCTAATCCCTTTCTTAACTGAGACGACATGTCATCCCAATTTCTGTTTTCAAAGTGTTCACGGGCTTTTGACAAATGGTGTTCTAGAACATTCTTTGCGGTGGTTAAATCAATTGTGGCTTTGGAAATTCTTGCTAATAGATCGGAAAGAAGATTATCTACTTCTGTAAGAAAACTACTTCCCCTATTAACAAGATAAACTTGGCAATTTTCATTAACTGCAAGACCTAGAGATCTCAGATGTTCATTTAAGATTGGTAAATTATCAAGAGTCACCCCTCGATGCTCACTAAAAAGTAACTGAAGAAAACCCATTAATTCACCCTGATTATCTTTATTTTTCGTCATTACAAACTTTATAGCATCAGTCTTTGATGCAAAAGGGTCATTTTCATTGAAATCTTTTAGATAACTTTTCAACAATTTCCTCCAGCCCAATCTACCCATTACCGTTCCGTACATTCTTGCAACTATTAAAATATCTGTTTCCATTTATTTCTTTTTCTTCCCTTTCTTCCCCTCCATCCCAAACTTCTCCTGCAACTTAAACAACTCATCCCTAATCAACGCCGCGGTCTCAAAATCCAGCGCCTGGACAGCCTCCGCCATCTGCTCCTCCTTCATCTTCATCAACTGCCTCGGATTGGTGCGCGCCAGCTCCTCATCAATACGGACCATCTCATTCACCGCCTTATCATGATCGGTGCGCAGCTGATCAGTGATGTCGTGGATGGCCTTGATGATAGTCTGCGGGGTGATGCCGTGCTCGGTGTTGTACGCCACCTGGATGGCGCGACGGCGATTGGTCTCCTTGATGGCGCGGTCCATGGAACCGGTCATATTGTCGGCATAGAGGATGACGCGGCCGGCGGCATTGCGGGCAGCGCGGCCGATAGTCTGGATGAGCGAGGTCTCGGAGCGCAGGAAGCCTTCCTTGTCAGCATCGAGGATACCGATGAGCGTCACTTCGGGCAGGTCGAGGCCTTCGCGGAGTAGGTTCACGCCCACGACGATGTCGTACTTCCCTCTGCGGAATTCGGTGAGGATGGTGATGCGGTCGATGGTCTTGATGTCGCTATGGAGATACGCCGCCTTGATCTTCTTCTCCTTGAGGAACTCGGAGAGATCTTCGGCCATCTTCTTGGTGAGCGTCGTCGCGAGCACGCGGCCTCCTTTACTTATCGCAGCCTCAGCCTCGTCTATAAAGTCGAATATTTGTCCTTTGTAGGAAGCCGAGATAGGAAGTCCTTCTGGCGAAGTCTTCGGAGCCCGCTGAGGGCGAGAAACAGGCGCGTCGCCAGCAGGCGACGACGCTGGTTCGCCAGAAGGAGCTTCCGGCCTCGGCTTCCCTTCACGAATCGGGCGTATTTCGACTTGGGGATCGACAAGACCCGTCGGGCGGATGACCTGCTCGACAGTCTGCTTGGCAGTCTCGCGCTCGTAGTCGCCCGGCGTAGCCGAGGTATAGATCATCGGACCGATGCGCTCGAGGAATTCCGGAAACTTGAGCGGGCGGTTGTCCTTGGCTGAAGGCAAACGGAAGCCGTGCTCCACCAGCGTCTCCTTGCGGCTGGCATCACCGGCGTACATGCCGTTCAATTGCGGAATGGTCACGTGCGACTCATCCACAACCGTGAGGAAGTCTGGCTTGCCATCCTTGGTCTTGGGGAAATATGCAAGCAATGAATCCGGCGGATCGCCCGGCATCTTGCCCGAGAAGTGGCGCGAGTAATTCTCGATGCCATTGGTATAGCCGATCTCTTTGATCATGGCTAGGTCGTACTTCACGCGCCTCTTCAAGCGTTCTGATTCAAGGATCTTGCCGGCTTTATCGAGCTCCTTCAAGCGGCCTTCGAGCTCAGCCTTGATGGTCTCAACGGCGCGCAGACTCTGCTCATCGCTCGAGATGAAGTGCTTGGCCGGGAATATAAAAATAGTCTCGTGGTTGCCGCGCACCGACCTGGATACCGGATCAAGCTCGATGATAGAGTCAATCTTGGAGCCATCGTACTCGATGCGGTAGATGGTCTTGTCGTTCACCGGCATGACTTCAAGGGTATTGCCCAAGGCCCTGAATTGACCAGAATTGATATCGGCGTTAGTGCGCACGAAATGAATGTCGATCAACTTGCGGATGAGCTCGGCACGCGTGAGCTCCATGCCCTTGGACAGCTTCATGTTCACCTTTTGATATTCTTCCGGCGATCCCAAACCATAGATGCACGAAACAGACGCTACAATGATCACATCTTTTCTGGTCAGAAGCGCCTGAGTCGAGGCGTGACGCAGACGCTCGATCTCTTCGTTGATCATGGCCTCCTTCTCGATATAGGTATCGGTCGCGGGCATATAGGCCTCCGGCTGATAGTAGTCGTAGTACGAGACGAAGTAGTGGACGGCGTTGTTCGGGAAGAATTCGCGATACTCCTGGGCCAGCTGGGCTGCGAGCGTCTTGTTGTGAGCGATGACCAGCGTCGGTTTGCCATAATTGGCGATGACATTGGCCATGGTGAATGTCTTGCCGGAGCCGGTGACACCGAGGAGGGTCTGACGGTCAAAGCCTTTCTTGAGGCCCTCCGTCAAGCCAGAAATAGCCTTCGGCTGATCGCCGCCAGGCTTATAGGGAGTCGCGAGCTGGAATGGGGTGTTATTAGCCATGCTTACTAGGACGTACTTTACCCTACTTATATGATTCAGTAAATAAAAAGGACGCCTGTAGGGTGGGCGTCCCGGCGATCAGATCACTCGAAAATGGTTTCCATGTGAGGATCAAGTTGGCGATAGAAGTTCTCTAGATTGCTGTTATGGAAGAAGAGGCCGTCCGCCATCGCCGCGCATATGGTCATATCATGCCGGCGACTGACCGCAAAGAACAGGAATTTAATGCCTGCATTTTCAGCGGCCGCTTTGATCCTATCGAACTCATCCAGCGTGCGAATACTCTCAATCACTGCATGATTTTTATCCTTATCCGCCAGCGCAGCATCAAGTAACATGCATGGATCTTGACGCAATTCGGGACTTGTCGAAAGCATGTCCTGGATCTCATTTGGAAAGATCTTCCTATCACCAAAATGCTTGAACCCGCGACGATTGAGATAAATGACTGCCGCCTCAATTCCGGGGATATAGTCACCGATCAGCCCTATAAATGTTCTTGTCATAGTTCCTTTCAAAAGTTAAGGTTCGCTGTGTCTTTAAATTGAAATTACCACAAGAATGTATAGTCGTCAATAAAAAAGCCCGACAGCAGATATCCGAAGAGATCTGATGCCGGGCTATTGAAACGTGAGGCGCGGAAGATCGGCCATCTGGGTAGTCCCGTTAATCTGCCGCACCGAATCGTAAGACGAATGAGGTCGGCAGCTATTGCATTGTTCCGGTTGCTGGTTTCAGAATCGGGACATCCCGCCGCGCGGCGGAAAGCATACGAATGGGTTATCTGTTCCTTTGCTGCCGGTACGCGGCTGCTCTATGGGGATCTGGAGCCGGAGCTCACATTCAGGACCGAAGTGGACCTCAAGGGTCTCAGTTTGGTGCTGCGGTTGCTGCGCTGGCGGGCAGGTGTACATGGCCCTGCCCAATCTGTTACGCTTCATTTTCATAGGTTTTAGCTTTCTCAACGAACTGTTCCGTCCTCATTCCCGTTCCGCCGATGCGGAAGAGATGGACGAAAGAAAAGGGCCCGTTACCTGTTGGTTTGGGGCCCGATTCTGTAACCAATTGAGAGGAATTCGTTACAAAGGCTGACCCCAAACATACTCATAACGCACGAGCGTCTTTGAGATTGCGGAGAGGACCTTTGTGAACAAATTATTCATTGCATCGAGAATAATAGCACTGCTTTCTGACTTGGCAAGGGGGTTATGCACAGGAATAAAATCAATAAAAAAGGCCGCCGGGATCAAGGTGATCACCGGCGGGGTGAAAGGTTGGCAGCAAAGCCAAACCTAAATATGCATGAAGAATCGGCTTGAATCAGGATCATCATCACGCTGGCGCGCCATGACATTGCCTACAAAACGGAAAGCGTCTTTGAACGGACGCTCTTCTCGCTGGAGAGGCAAGGATCTTCCGCGACCCTTTTTTGATTGATGGACTGAACGAGCGCGGCTCTGATGGCAGCCGCGCATTTCGAGGGGACGATCGTGCGTATCCATAGCTAATAGCTTGTTGAAGTTTTCACCGTAAGAACATTCAACAGTAAATAGTACTCCTTATTATTTTTTCCTCAACATCACCCTGTGCACAGCTTCCTTGATGTTCTTTTCGCCCATGCCATAGAGCTCTATAAGCTCATTCGGTTCGCCCGACTGTCCGAACTTGTCATGAACCCCGATGAACTCTATGGGCACAGGGAAATGCTTGGCAAGGCATTCTGCAACGGCTGAACCCATACCACCAGCGACTTGATGTTCTTCAACAGTGACGATACAGCCTGCTTCATGAGCGACTTTGATGATCGTGTCTTCGTCCAATGGTTTGATGGTCGCCAAGTTCACGACCAGGACAGACTTCCCTTCTGATTCGAAATGTTTGGCCACTTGCAAAGCCTTGTGGAGCAAAGCGCCGGTTGCAATAATTCCGACGTCAGCCTTCCTACTTCCTGCTTCCTGCTTCGGCCTAAATACGATCTGCGCTTTCCCTATCTGAAACGGCGTCTCTTCAGTAGTCATTATCGGGGTCTTCTCGCGCGCCAAGCGGATGTATGTAGGATCCTTGGTCTTGGCAGCAGCAATAGTCGCTTTCTTGGCTTCAATAGCATCACACGGTGAGATCACGACCATCCGCGGAAGCATCCTCGTGAGGCCGATATCTTCCAATGCCTGATGCGTGCCGCCGTCAGGACCGACAGAGACGCCTGCATGCGAGCCTATGATCTTCACAGGAACATTGTTATACGCGATCGTCGTCCTGATCTGTTCCCAATTCCTTCCGGGGCTGAATATCGCATATGAGGTCAGGAATGGGATCTTGCCCATCGCAGCCATGCCGGAGGCGACTGTAGCCAGGTTCTGCTCAGCTACGCCGATCTCGATGTATCTCTCGGGAAACTTGGTCTTGAAAGCCAGCATTTGGGTTGATTCTGTGAGATCAGCACAAAGTCCGACGACGTTCTTGTCAGCCTCGCCAGCCTTAACAAGTCCTTCGCCAAAGCCCTTGCGGATAGGAACTTGCTCGACGTCTTTGTCGAAGAGCTTGGGGTTTAATTTTAATTCGGGGTTGAGCATTAGAAATGATTAGGAATGGAAGAAAATAACGAGAGCGCATAGCACCAAGATGAGACCTTCGATCTTGCGCATGATAAATACATTTTTAATCTTGGGATAATTCGCCGGGTAATTATAGCTTTGCTTCTTGTTGAAAATAAGGACGATGCCGAGAACAAAAGCTATGTACGTGAGAATCATAAATGCTTCGCCAAAGACTTGGCGTGTGGCTATGACATAGATAGAGAGTGCCAGGAATGCGAGTTTGAGGATGATTTCGAGGTATTTCATGTGATTTGATTAAGTTTGAGGCCGGGATTAGTCATTTAAATTAATAACCTATAAATGCAAAACTAAATAACCCCAAAAGGATCAGTAGAATTCCTATAAATGCAATTGCAAAACCGCCAATATATGCCTTGTCATATATCGTACTCCTGTATGCAAAATAAATCACAGGGATTGGAGAAATAAACTGCACAAAAACAGTTACTAATTCAAAAAGTACGTTGCCTTCGACAGTAAAAGAATTCGCGATAATAGAGATCAGCAACCACAAAGCCAAATACGCTAGGAGCGAAACAATGGCTCGGTTTAAATTCTTTTTTTCTGAAAATTTAATCATGATCAGGTGATTTAACTTTCCCACCCCACGTCCTCATCGCATTCATGGCGATTCTGATCTCCTCAGGCGTACCCGGCGGCTTACCATGCCACTCGAACTTGCGCTCGAATTCTGGGATGCCTTTTGAGGCGATGGTGTAGGCGATGATCACTGACGGCTTATCGAAAACCGCATGCGTCTCACCTATTGCCTGATCGACGGCGCGAAAATCGTGCCCATCGACTTCCTGGACATGCCAATTCCACGCGCGCCATTTATCCGCCAGCGGATTCAAGGGCATGATGTCTTCCGTGAAGCCATCTATTTGAATATTATTGCGGTCGATTATGGCTGTGAGATTCTGGATCTTCTCCTTACCTGCCAACATGGCGCCTTCCCAGGAATTACCGGCATCGAGTTCGCCGTCTGACATGAGACAGTAGAATTGCTTGCCAGAAGTTCGGCCATGATCCATCCTGTCAGCGAGCGCCATGCCGACAGTCTGCGACAAGCCCGAGCCGAGCGGACCGGAAGAAGTCTCGAGCATCGGCAGCCATTCCCGGTGCGGATGGCCCTGAAGACGCGAACCGAGCTTGCGGAGCGTCTTCAGCTCAGAGACTGGAAAATACCCAGCATGAGCCATTGTTGAATAAAGAACCGGACAGATGTGACCATTGGAGAGGACGAGGCGATCGCGGTATTCCCACTTGGGATTCTTGGGGTCATGCTTCAGCGCATGAAAATACATATATGTGAAGATATCAGCCATATCGAGCGGACCGGCAGTATGGCCAGACTTGGCTTGGATAAGCATCTCGACTATCGAGCGCCGGATCTCGTGCGCCTTTTTGCTGAGGAACGCGACTTTTTCGTCGGTAAGAGCCATGTGATGAAATTATACCATATGGGGAATAGCAAATAGGTCTGACCTATATAGGTCAGACCTATTTCATTACAGTTTCTTGAAATTCTGGAGAGTATCGAGTGGATTATCTGCCCCGAATATAGCTGAACCGATGACTAGCCTGTCTGCACCAGCTTCTATGAGCTTAGGGGCGGTTTCCATCGAGACTCCGCCGTCTATCGAGACGATCATGTCTGGATATTTTGACTTGACCTCCTTGATCTTATTCAAAACTTTCTCATCGAATTGCTGATGCTGGAATCCGATATGATCTATGCCCATGAGCTGGATGAAATTGATGCGTTCCTGGTGAAGCTCGATGATGTCGAGCGGCGTATCGACATTCAGGGCCATGCCGACTTCCACGACTCCTGACAATTTGACCAAAGCAGCCGCAATATCGCCTTTTGCTTCTGCGTGAATGATGATGCGCGCAGCGCCGGCAGTGACCCACTGTTCGACGACTTCTTCAGGACGATTCACCATGAGGTCGAATTCATAATCGATGCTCTCCCAGCCAGGCATCCCCTCTTCTTCATGAAGAATTTTGTTGAATGTGTCGTCCTCTTTGCGGTATGGCCAAGTGGCGTTAGGAACGAATTGACCGTCGCAAACGTCGACCTGGAGCTTTTTGGTAAAACCCTTGACCAGCTCGACCTTATCGGCGAGGTCGGCGAATGTGAAAGGTAGTATGGCAGGGATGATCTCGATTCTTTTCATGGGTGGATTCTAGCATTTTTATCCCTATTCCATGCTATCTATCTGCTCGATCCTCCTTTCATGCCTTTCATCATGTGAAAAATCGGTTGAAAGCCAGAGATCCACGGCATCCTTAGCGGTCTTTTCGTCCACGAACCGTGCACCCATAGAAAGGACGTTAGCGTTATTGTGCTGGCGCGAAAGTTTCAATATCTCGGTATTTCCTCCATACCAGACGAGGGCGCGCACACCAGGAAAACGGTTGGCAACGATGGCCTCGCCTTCACCGGAACCGCCGAAGATGACGGCCATAGTATTCCCTTCGATATCCTGAGCGACTTTGAGAGCAGCGGCGGCCATATATTCCGGATAATCGTCACCATCACGGAGCTCATGAGCGCCGACGTCGATGACTTCGTACTTCTTGGACTGAAGAAAAGACTTTATGAATTCCTTGAGGGCGAAGCCCGCGTGATCCGCTGCGACGACGATGGTTGTTTTGGATGTGGACATGGGATTGAAAAACGTATGTTCGTATTATAGTATGGATACAAACAGAAAACCATTAAAAGAAGGCGTACGTTATGGATCATCAAAATTCTTGTCTGCCCCGCCCATCCGATGCTCTGACTGAACAAAAATGTTCGGAATGTCAGAACGCATTCACGGTCGGAGATCTCGAAGAAGCTAAGAGTGCCGATGCATATATCGGAGGAAAGCTCGTCCACGCGGATTGTTATTATGCCTCGATCGGCAATGCCATCGAAAATCATCGCTGACACAAGATCGACTCGTCTGAGCTCGCAACCGCCAATCCCTTGGCGGTTTTTTCCTTATAGTTTATGTCTATTGCGTCTTCGGATATCCTGAGGCCTTGATGGCGACATCAACGGCTGTCTTCAAGGTCTGATCTGTGATGCAGGCCACATCGCTGCTCGTCAGGCCGTTGTATCTGACAGTCTCAATGTTCACGGAAGAGTCTGCGTGCGCGCATGAAGGCCTCTTGATGAAAAGCTCCCAGAGATTTGCTGGCACGCGTATCGGGTCCTGCAATAACTTGAAGTCGAAGGTATGCGAATCAAAATAGGAGTAATCACCATACCCGTTGGCTGTGACGCCTTGCCCCGAGCCGTCAGGATTGACGGTCAAATCGTAACCCGTCGAATCGGCATCATGGATGGTGATCGAGATATCTACTGTAAAGAACACGAAAGCGGCGACAGCTGCGATGGGGATGAAGAGGATGATAAGGGTGAGGAATGGGTGGCGCATGGCTAAAGTATACTCTTTTTAGACTCCTATTTATCCACCGTGGCCCATCATCAAAAGGAATATCAAGTAGATTTCAAAGGCTATTAGTGCCCCGCCGGCAGCAGATTCCTTCTTTATAATCGAAATAATCGAGAAAAGGGCCAAAAGTGTGCCCGAAGTAAAGAACCAAGTATCAGTCGTGGACTGAGTCAAATGCACGTTAAAAAATAGTTCAAAGTAGTAAACGCCTAGTTGCAGGGCTAGAAACAACAGAGAGACTAGTAAGTATTTTTGTTTCATTTTCGTATTATTCCAATAAATATAGCGCCTGGGAGACTCACGTAAGCATTAAACGAGCAAAATCCTGTTGTGTGCCGGCCCCATGTCAGGTCTTCGATGGTTTCGGCACTTGTCCAGGCATGACAGTAATTATTCTCAATGTAACCGGATATGAGTGCCACAGCAATGAGTATTGCTAATGCTAAGAACAGTTTTTTCATTTCTTAAATTTCCCCTTTCCCCAACCTATGAGTGCACCTACCGTAAAGAATACTATACCTAAAGGAATTATTAGGAATGAAAATGAAACAATAATGAAATACCTGCTGACTGGATCGACATACAGAATTCCAATTATGCCTAAAACAATGAATACTAACAATCCGTAGAATCCTCCTCTTAACCAATATCTTTTTTGTTTCATATTTTAATTCGAATGACTAGCCGATCCTACCGAAGCCCAGCGTATAAAGGAAAAATAGACCCACAATAAAGATAAGCACATTCAGCGCCAGCAGATTACGTGCGGTCGACCCTTCGCCATTTCTGATGCCCTTGATAGCAAAGAACCCCGAAATAAACGGAAAGATGACTAATCCAGACAAGTACAATTTCAGATATGGACCCTCTAAGGATTGGTTATTTGTCACAGCACCGATTACAGCCAACAGAACATATACGAGGACTAAAATTCCTAGGGTTCTGAGAGATTTTGATACGTTTGATATCATTTGATTACACCAACCTCCCCGCCTTAACCACATGATCTACCAACGTATGCGTATACCCCATCTCGTTGTCATACCAGGCCATAACCTTAACGAGATTTCCATCGACTACACGCGTCATAGCGAGATCAGCTATTGAAGCATGACGATTACCGACAATGTCTCGTGATACAAGCGGCTCTTCGGTCACTGTGAAGACGCCGTTCCAGCGCGGATCTTTGGCGGCCTTCCTGAGGAGATTATTCACCTCTTCAGCATTGGTATTCTTCTTGGAAATGAATGTCACATCGACAATTGAACCGACGACGACCGGGACGCGGATAGAAATGCCGTCGAACTTCCCTTTGAGCTGAGTGGCGACTTCGGTGACGGCGATGGCTGCGCCCGTAGAAGATGGGACGATGTTCATAGCAGCGGCGCGGCCTTCACGGAGATCCTTCTTGGACGGACCGTCTACGAGCGCTTGTGAAGCCGTGTATCCGTGAACTGTATTCAGCACTGCCTTCTCGATGCCGATAGATTCATCCATGATGGCGATGAGCGGCGAGCCGGCATTGGTTGTACAAGAAGCGTTGGAAGTGATCGGGCATGATTCCATCTTGTCCTCATTCATAGCCATGAGGATAGTTGCTCCCTTTATAGCCGCATCCGGAGCGTCCTTGATCGGAGCTGAGATGACCACGCGCTTGGCACCGGCGGTGATATGAGCCTGAGCTTTCTCTGCAGAAGTGAAGAGGCCGGTCGATTCGACGACCACGTCGATATCCATGGCCTTCCACGGAAGCTTGGCCGGATCCTTCTCGGAGACGAGCTGGATCTCATGACCATCCATGATGATGACTTTCTTGGCTTCATCGAAAGAAACGTCGAAGGGAGACACGCCGTACGCGCTGTCGTACTTGAGGAGATAGGCCATGCTCTCGAGCGAACCGAGGTCATTCACAGCGACGAGGTCGATGTCATTGCGCTCACGGGCGACTTTGGCAAATGCCCTGCCGATGCGGCCGAAGCCGTTGATTGCGACGCGGATTTTCTTCATGGGGATGGTGATGCGATTAAATAGATATGTGGATAGTATACCATGGTGAGTTGTGGTATAAAGTGATCTGGGAAAGCTATTTTCCAAACGCCCCATAAACAAAGAAACACAGGAAGTACATGAAGAGATTAGGACTTACTACCGAATCCGAACACCGCAAACGCTTGCTCCGCATCGAAAAAACGCTCAACCGCCTTAAGAAGTTACACGAAAAGAACCAAATTTTTCTTAACCCGGTTGAAGGTGATCGGTTAGCGAATGACAGCTATCTTGATGATGCGGATGCATACGCAGCACTACTGCCGGCAGCACATGCCCTTGTAGTGATACTCTCACCCCTCATCGAATGGCGCGGAAGGATCGTCACAGATGACAACTTTTCGATGCTCATGACCTATGCAAAGGCCCACGTACAGCTATCCAAGGAAATCGACGATGAAGTCAACGCCGAACTGAGATCGTGTCCGATCAGGTCCAGACATTTTGATCACCACTTCCATCGTCGGCTGCCCACGTTCAGGGCTACGGTGGAGGTGCTCAAAACAAGAGCCTTCGTACGCGGAATCTGACCAGTATCCGCAAAAAATTTCAACACCGCCACGAACCATCGTTCGTGGCTTTTTATACGGAAATAAAAAAAGAACAGGGTATTTCACCTGTTCTTGCCTGATCTCACTTTGATTGTCATGCGGGCTGCCGGCCTGCGAGAAACTCGCGGCCTTTGCCGACATCAGTATTGACTTGAACTTTATCATGACAAAGCGGACACGTACCTGCTCCGTAAGAATCGAGCTTTACGTCGGCCAGCGCAAACAGATCTGGCACATTGCCGATATCCTGAGCGGTAACACCTCCGCGATTGACTAGCACGCCCACGTGTACGACTTCGCCTCCAGTCTTACGGACGGCCTCGACGACCAGCCGGACGGACTTGCCAGTATTGACAACATCCTCAATGACGAGCACCCGCTTTCCTTTGATGAGCTTGTCATAGCCGCGTTTGATGACGAATAAGTCTTCGCCCTCTTTGTCGGCATAGAGCGCCAGAACCTCTTTCCCGCTGATTTGGCTCAGATGGAAAGCGACCCATTGACTGAGAATGACTCCCCCGACAGCCGGGGCGATGACGACTTCAACATTTTCATTTGCGAACTTGAGCGCGAGATACCAGCACAATTGCGAAGTATCCTTTGTATGCGGATAGATAGCGTCCTTGTTGACGTATGCATTGCCATGTTTTCCAGACTTAAAGACGACGTGAGTATCGGTGATGACGGCGTGATGCCGAGACAACACCTCAAGCGTCTTTCTTTGGAGTTCAGAATCATGTAGCATCATACCGCTACCACTCCTTTCTCCAAACAAGCACTGATCGCTTTGTGCAGCTTCAGTGTCTCGCGCTGCGCCGCCACATCGTAGTCTTCTTTGTCCGAAGCGAAGATGATACCTCGCGACGAGTTGATGATCATGCCCCGGCCTCGGCTGTCTTTGCCGGCCTGCACCGTTTTTTCCAGATCGCCACCTTGAGCACCGATGCCGGGAATAAGGATGGGCATGTTGCCTACGATCGAACGTACCGTTTTGAGTTCATCGGGATAGGTCGCACCCACCACAAGCGCGCAGTTGCCGTTCACGTTCCATTTTTGAGCAACATTCTCAGCCACAACCTCATAAAGACGATGTGAATTAAGTCCTTCGATTCCTCTGGGAATATCGAGATCCTGAAATTCACCAGCGCCTTTATTCGAAGTCCGGCAGAGCACGATGATCCCCTTTTCTCTCCGATCCAGGAACGGTTGAAGCGCCTCCTGTCCAAGATACGGATGGACCGTGATAGCGTCAGCACCAAGCCAGTCGAACGCAGCCTGCACATATCCGATGTTCGTATTGCCGATGTCGGCGCGCTTGGCATCCAGAATTATGGGAATCTCTGGATACCTCTCTTTGATGAGAGAGATTGTGCCTTGCAAGGCCTTCAGGCCTTCGTCACCGAGAGCTTCATAGGAAGCGATATTGGGTTTGTACATGCCTGCGATCGCTGCAGTGGCAGTCACGATCCCGGTATTGAACTCAAGCACTGAGCGGCCCGGACTGGCATAATTTCGTATGAATTCAGGTATCTTGGCAAGTTCACTGTCGAGTCCAACGCAAACGAACTTGCTCTTGGCCCACTGGTTTTCAAGCATTTCATGGAAGTTTCTTTCATTCATAATCTGATTCTTTCACCGTTGTACGACATTATTCACTTGGAAATGACCAACTGGCCGGCACACGCCGACCCATGACATATCCTTCATTCTCTGCGCATACCTTACTATGAAGTCTGGCTCTGTCAATTCCATTCTTCCTCGCTTGGCGCTATAATCCTCACCACTACTCCCATGCCCCTCCAATGGCTCGTCAACATCGCGACCAATCATGACGTCCTCGTGTACGGCCTGATCATCGTCCTTGCCTGCGCGGAAGGCCCGATCCTCTCGATGCTCTTCGGTGTCCTCATCCGCTTCGACCTATTTCCTTTCTGGCCAGTGTACGCCGCGCTCATGCTGGGCGATCTCATCGGCGATGTCGTCTGGTATTACATCGGCTATCACTTCGGCCATCGATTCATCCGCAGGTTCGGGCATCGCTTCGGCATCACTGAAGAGGCTGTCGAGCGCATGACCAAGTTCTTCCATAAATACAAGCATCCGATCCTCTTCATCTCCAAGATCACCAACGGCCTCGGGCTCGCCCTTGTGACGCTCATGACCGCAGGAATAGCCAGGATCCCTTTTTGGAAGTATATGATCGTCAATCTGCTCGGCCAGCTCATCTGGTCCGGATTCCTTTTGGGCGTCGGATACTTCTTCAGCAACTTGTATGTGCAGATAGACAATATCTTCTGGCGCATCGGCGTTGTAGCGGCGGCAGCAGTCATCCTCTTCCTCATCTATCGATTGCAGAAACAGCTGCGCAAGAAGGCTGACGCCATGAATGTATGATCTCAATAATAATTCCGACATATAACGAGGAGGCGGTTATCGGCGATACTCTTTCGCGGCTGAAATCGTTGACGCTGCCGCACGAGACCATAGTCACTGATGATGGAAGCGAGGATCAAACTATCCAGATCTCAAAAAAATATGCCGACAAAGTTCTCGAGGCCGGTGTCAGGCGCACCACTATCTCGGTCAACCGGAACAGAGGTGCGGCGGCGGCTCAAGGCGACTTTCTTGTCTTCATGGACAGCACGACTGTCGTACTCGATGATCTGAATGATTTTTTCACTCGAGCGCTGAGCCATTTCGAAAATGATCCAAAGCTCATGGCACTCACGGGTGCTCTCTGGGTCCAGCCAGAACTAGAAACAACGATGGATCGGATCGTCTACATCGTATTTAATTGGGTGCACCGCTTCAAGAACAATGTATTGCATATCGGAGAATCATCGGGCAAATTCCAGATGATGCGCCGGGATGCGTTCGAAGCCGTAGGCGGATTCAATGAGAGCCTCGTCGCCCGCGAAGACGCGGACATGTTCAACAAGCTCGCGAAATCGGGCCGTACGCTGTGCGATCCGAAGCTGGTCATATACCACAGCGGCCGCCGCGCCCACGCCATCGGCTGGCCGCGCCTCCTGTATACCTGGGTGATCGAAACGCTCTGGGTCAGCCTCTTCGGCAAAGCTTTGTCGACCAATTGGGACAGGTACTGGGAAAAGAAGTCGAAGCCGTCCGCATGATGCCCATATGAAGATCTCAATCGTCATACCCGCATATAACGAAGAGTCATCGCTGCCCGCGACTATCAAAACCGTGCTGGCTCAAGACTACCCCGACTTCGAAGTCATCGTCGTCGATAATGCGAGCACCGACAGGACCGGCGAAGTCGCCAAAGGATTCGGCGCGCGGGTGAAGCTGGTGCGCGAAGACCGGAAAGGGCTTCTGTGGGCTCGAGAAGCAGGCCGTAAAGCGGCTTCAGGCGATATTATTGCTAACATCGACGCTGATTGTCTGCCTGAGCGCGATTGGCTCTCAAAAGGCGCTTCGTACCTGAATGACAAGAATGTCTCAGCAGTGAGCGGACCATATGACTATTATGATGCCGGCTTTTTCTTCAGATACATTTCTCTCTTTACTGAGCAGACTATTTACTGGCTCATAAGCAGGATCATCCAACTGCCGTTCGTGAGAAGCGGCGCCATGCTCATCGGCGGCAACAACTTCATCCGCGCATCGGCGCTCGAAAAAGCAGGCGGTTACGACACCTCGATCACGTTCTATGGCGAGGATACAGACACAGCCAAGCGCGCAGCGAAATATGGCAGAGTCATCTTCAGCAACCACCTTGTCATGAAGACATCGGCACGAAGATTCAAGGCAGAAGGGATCATCAGACTGGAATTGAAATACGCGAAGCATTTCTTCAAGGCGATATTCTCGTGAGCACGCAGCGGCGGAATCTTGACAAAAATCTCTAAATAGGGTTAATTACGTGCATACACCGCTCTTTGACTCACACTCCAAAGGGCTAGAAAGGAACTATGGAAATAGACCTGCGAGGCGCGAATCACCTTCAGTTCATCGGTACAGCAACGTCGCATTTTCAAGCCGAGCCGCTTCCGGTCGACCTGGCGACTGTGCCTGTCCTGGATTGGGAATCAGAAGTCTTGAAGAGCGTACGTGGAAAATCTGCGCACATTCATTACCGCCAATACCTCCAAGACCTCCCTCATCTGCTCGAGAAGCCGGAACAATACACCAAACGCTCGAACGAGCTCGGAATGAACATGTTCCGTTTCTCGCTCGAGGCTGGGAGGCTGTCTCCCAAGATCGGCGAATTCAACGAGAAGCTCATGGCTCGATACGTCGGGTTCATGGCTCTCCTCAAATCGCAGGGCCAGGAACCGATGATCACGCTTCAGCACTACACGATGCCATTGTCGTATTGCCGGATCGTTTCCGGCGATATGGAGACTGGCGCATGGGAGGATCCTGACATCGTCAGCTACTTCCAGTACGTGACGAAGAAGATCGTCGGATTCCTATGCGACCAGGACAAGGTCCGAGCCGCTATAAGAGACGCCGGCATTCCTGAAGGATACGCTGAAGCCATGCTTGTAAAAGGACTGGTGAGCTGGTTCATCACCCTCAACGAGCCGATCATGACGCCGCTCCAGGGATATCTGAGCGGTCTCTATCCCCCATACAAGAAATCCAAGCTCGGATTGGCCAAGAAGGTCTTGGGAAAGATGGTGGAGGTCCACGATGTCATGTACAGCCTTCTCAAGGATACAAGGAGCTCTTCCTGCGCCATTCATGACCAGAAAGTGGGCATCGCCTACAACTGGTCGTATCTGGATGGCGCGCTCGGATTCATAAGCCACAAGCTCATGAATGAATGGCTGTACGCAGACAGGTTCGAGCGCGACGGATCGCATTCGGACTTCCTGGGCGTCCAGTATTACTTCCGAGAGACACCGCCGTTCTTCGGAAAGAAATGGCGGGGAAGGGTCTACAGCGAACATCCAGGGTTCGGCGACATCTGTCCTGCTGGGATCCTCGAAGTGCTGAAGCGCATGCACAGAGCCTATCCGAAGAAGGACGTGTTCATAACTGAATTCGGCTTCCCTGATACGAGCGACCAGCGGCGGCCGTACTGGATAATGCAGACATTCCTGCGGGTCCTCGAGGCCATACGCATCGGCATCCCGGTGCGGGGCATCCTGCATTGGTCACTCGTGGATAACTTCGAGTGGGATTGGGGGACCGATCAGAGATTCGGCCTTCTCACCGAAGCCCAGACCGAACGTCCCTTGGCCCGAGACGAGGATGACAGCCAGCGGATTCACAGCTGGGAAGCCTGGAAAGCCTGCGCAACGCGAGCCCGTATGCCTTCAAAGAGATCGGAGCTGATGTTCGATCGGGCCTACGAGCTCGCGAAGGTCCAGTACGATGGATTCAGGTACTGCGAACATTGCGCGAAATAAGAAGGTGGCAAAACACAAAGCCGGAGGACTATCCCCCGGCTTTTTTTGATCGCACAAAGACGAGATCACCTCCACAAGAAATACCACGAAGCGATCGCAAGAGCGCCATACAGGAAATAATGGACCGGAAGTATCTTCCTGCCGCTTATGCGGACCCAGGGAAAATAATCAGAAAAGGGCGTCCAGAATTCCAGTAATCTGACGACCGGATTGACCATGTACCATATGAAGTCCTCTAGTATAACTCCTGAGGCATAGGCACTGAGAAGGATGCCGAACGTACGTGGATCCCAGCTATCAGTCGCCACGAACGGTAGGACCAGGATGAATAGCGGAAACATCACCTGGAACAGAAAGAAATGGTACGCGGCAAAATCTCTTCCTGCGATCCTCAGCCTCCAGCCCAATTTGCCCTTGTCGCCCGCATTGCGTCCTTCAACGTACGCTTCTGAAAAGGAAAATGCTGACATGGCGATCCACACGGTAAGGAATATCCAGAGGATATGGTGCATTTATGTATGGGCCATTAATGGCTCACTGTCGCCGAAGCCGAGCCCGTGGCATTGAGCTTCTTGTTTCCGCCGAGGATCTTCACGATGGCGCCCGCATCCTTCCTGGCTGCGGCGAGGTCCTTCTGGACTGTCTGCATCTTGGTGCGGGCATCCTTGAGGGCTGCGGTGTTGGAAGCCATGACGGTCTTGTCGCCATTATCCGGCTTGAGGCCGGTGATCTCTGCCTGGGCCGCCGCTGAGACGGATGTCGCATCAGCGAGCTTGGCTGTCATGTCGGCGATGTCAGCCGAGATGGCCGCATTGCCCGAGAGCGATGCGTCAGCCGAAACGCGGGCCTGGATCTTGGACTGGATGGTTCCGAGCGACGCGACTAGCGTGCCTGCTCGGTCCACCGCCGACAGAAGCGAAAGCTGAGGCATGACGAGAGCATATATGCGGTAGTCTCCGGTTATGCTCTGAAGATCTGCTTTGAGGCTGGTGGTAGAAGCATCGGCATTGATCTTGGCCTGGAGATTCGTCATATCAGTGATGCTCGACTGGATCTCGGCTGAGAACGAGGCTTTCTGGCTGTCCGAAAGATTCTTCATGCCATTGATGCGCGCAAGGAGCTTGTCCAAGGCGTCGACACGCGCAGTCGTCTCCGTGTCCCCGCGCTGTTGGCCTTTATTCATGCGATCCTCGAACGCCGCGGTCGAAGCGTCGGCATTGGCGCGCACACGGGCGTTGACGCCGATCTGTGCGAATGCCGGAGCGGCGAGCATGAGGACCGTCATCGCCGCTACCGAACCTGTGATGATGCGTGATTTCATAGTATTGATATTAAGATTATTTGCTAATCGGCCCGGTTTATTGGACAGAGGCTGCTGTGTCGGCATTAAGGCTGTTCATCTGGCCGTCGCTGGAATTCAAGTCCTGCTGCAGAGCCGCATCAGATGAATCTGACGGAGAGCTCATGGACGCGCCGGCATCCGAAGAAGCTTGGGCGGACTGGGCATTCTGCGCGACAGGCGCGGTCACTGCGGGCGACGGCGCAGATGTGCGCGACATGCTGTACCAAGCTCCTGCGATGATGACGAGCACGATGATGACGATTATTGCTGTCCACCCCTTTGCTGTGTGTGACATAGACATTGAAGTTTAAATGGTAAAGATGCCAAGCCCTGATGCGTAACGGGGCTTGAAGCCCTCATTATACCCTATCGCTATACAAATATGCCTCAGGGATCTGCTTCAAGATCTGGGCTGGCTGTGCTTCTAGCGGAAGTTCGCGGTCTCGCAGAGACTTCAGAGCTTGGGCCTTTGAATCCCCGAAAGCAAAAACGAAGGCGGCAGAGAGCCTGCCGAGCATGTCGGTCGAAAGAGTGACGCGCGTGAACTTCTCGGCCTGATAGCCAGAGACAGGGCCACGCTCAAAAACGGCCGGGGAATGCGGCAGGATGCCGGCGATATGCCCGTCCGGACCGATGCCGAGCTGGGCGATCCTCACAGCGCTTCGCTCGAAGGCGGCCATGATCTCTGACCCATACTGTTCCACCGTCTCCTCGAGCGAGAGGTCCCGCAGGACGGGAATGACCGAGATGTCTTCGAATATAAAACCTGCTTCCTTGAGCTGTCTCCAGTTCGAATCAGCGTGCCCGACCGGACCGTAGCGCTCATCGGAAAGAGATACCGTCAAATTGCTCAATGCTATGACCGGAACTTTTTTTCTTACAGCGCTCATCACGGAAACTGCAGTGGCGATATTCGATCCGCCTGGCACCAACCAGAGCGTTTTTTTGCCTTCCAGAAGCGCGAAAATGAGCCGAGTCGAAAGCGCATGGGCGCCCGCATCAGGATTTTCAGCATGGATGAAGTTCATAGGACAATGATAACAGAAAATGCCTCCTTGCGGCCTGTTTTTTGGGTTTCAAGCAGCCCTTCCCAAGAACGGGATGCCGATATGGCGAAGCTCAGGCTTCTGCCCTTTCAAGGCTTCGAATGAAGAGCCCAAGAAGACAGAATTATACCCATAGCGATGAGAAAGCAGATCTATGGCCTCATAGATCCTGCCGGCTTTCAACGTCTTCTCGGCAGGCTCTGCGAATAAGCTGCCGGACAAGCCTTCTGATCTCGTCAGATCGCCCACCGTGATGCCGCTCGCCCGGTACAAGATGCCTGGCTTGTATATCTCATCGAACCGGCTGCGTATCACTGACAGGATCACCTCAGGCGTGCACACCGCCTGCGGCAAGCGCACCTCAAGCCGGCGATAGCTAAAATCCTGCGTCTTCAGGAAACAGCTGAACCAGCGAGCCCAGAATCCATTCCTGCGCAGGCGCCCGCAAACAGCTTCCACATTCTTTGATAATTGGGCGTAGATGAGGTCCCGCTCTTTAGATGAAGGTTTGAACGTGCGCGTCCTGCTTATAGAGACCTGGTCGCTCTCAGTATTCTCGCCGAGCTTATGCACGAAAACGCCCCGCAATTCCTCATAGAGCTCCCGGCAGGGCTTGGACATCGTCGTCTGGACCCAGTTCGGATCTTTCTGTGCATAATCCAAAGCGCTGACGATCCCGAGCTTGCGGAACATGACTGAAGTACTACGGCCGACTCCCCAAATTTTGCTCACCGGAAGCATCGACAGATATTTCGGGAGCTCGCCAAGCGGAATAAGAGTAAGGCCCGACGGCTTGTTCCACTTCGATGCCATTTTTGCCGTGACTTTATTGACAGAGACGCCTACCGAGAATGAAAGTCCGAGTTCTGTTTCCAAGTCCTGCTTAATAGAGCGTGCAATTTCTTCGTAGCCCATCTTGAAGCGTTCGGGCGAATCAGTGATGTCAGCAAAGCACTCATCTATCGAATATTCCTCGACGACGGGCGTATAGCGCCTGACGATGGCGTACATGCGGCGCGCATAGATCTCGTAGTCGTCATAATTCGAGTTCAGGATGATCACGCTCGGATAGAGCTTGCGGATTCGGTATACGGGCATGCCGCGCGTGACACCGAGCTTCTTAGCTGCGGGATTCATTGCGGTGGCAATACCACGCTCATGACCGGTCACCACAGGCCTATCTTTGAGCCAGGGTTTTGAAGCCAGCTCGCACGAGACGAAGAAGAAGTCTCCGTCTACGTGAAGGATAGCGCGGGGAAACTGATTCATCGAGCCATGCGGGCGATCATGATCATAAGCGGATTCCAATTTATCGGCTTGACCCAGCGGTCATTCCAGCGGCTTTTGATGCGCTTCCTCGATCTGAACAAGATTGAGTGATTGTGATGATAGGTCATTTTAATATTTCCTAATGACTCCCTTAACGATAGCCGCAACCTTGAGATCATGTTCAGGATATATCGGACTGAAGTTCTTGTTGGCCGGTTCGAGCCAGATCTTGTTCCCCTTCTTCTTGAAATACTTCATGGTCCAGCCGCCGTCTACTTCTGCGATGACGATATCTCCATCCTTGGGCTCGCTCTTGCTGCGCTCGGCAATGACCAGATCGCCCTCCTGGATGCCCGCGTCAATCATAGACTCCCCTTTGACTTCGAGCATATATGAAGCTTCTTTGTTGCTGATCAGATACTCATCGATGCTCATGGTGTCGAGCACCTCTTCCTCTGCAGCCGTCGGGAAACCTGCCTCAACAAGGCCGAGGACCGGAACCTCGCCGATGAGCTTGTTAGGGATCAGACGGCCCTTGGAGTCCTTGCTGACGACGCCTTCCTCCACCAGCTTGGTGATGAGCTTATAAACGGCATTCTTGGACTTGAATCCGAGCATGGCCATGATCTCGGCATAGCCAGGCATGCGCTTGTGGTTCTTATAAAAAGATATGATCTTATTCTTGTGTGAATCAAACATGGGATATTCTTAGTGTACGAAAAGCGATACCAAGCCAGTCTGGAACCAGCTTGAACGCCTCGGAGCGAGCCTGGCGAGCTGACCCATCAGGAACTTGTGCCGCAATGCCTGCCTGCGATACGGCACTCCCTTGATGATGCGCAGGTCGATGTCCTGGTTAAGGCGCTCGAGCTCTGCGCGGATGGTCCTGATTGCTTGATGCTTGCTCATGGGTACAGTATAGGTGAACTATGGTTCACCTGTCAACGGAATGGGTGTGGATAGCTAGCACAGAACATTATTTTGACATTATGTACAATTTATAATACTATGTAGTCAGCCATTTAAAGCGTACCGTTTCGCTGAAACCCGCTCAAAAGAGCATAAACGGATGTAAATCATTGAAAAGGATCATATGTCCAAATCCCAGGAAACATTGGAAAAATTCACAGCAATGAATGATGCGGAGTTGAGCAAGGAGATCGATCTGAATCAGCGGCTGGCGCTGGAAAACAAGGGGCAATTAGAAAAGCATCTGAAAACGCTCTCCCCGCATGACAGGCTTGTCCTCGAAGCCTACGCGGCCAAGCTGATGATGCAGAGCTGTCTGAACGCACGGCTCGACCATTTAATCCACCTTGAAATCAACGGCCCGAGCGAACGCGGCACTCTTCCGCTTCCAGCGATACAACGGACGCATGTCACTACGGCGACAGTGAGCTCATAAGCAATCGAACTGGAACGATCAAAGAACGGCAACCCCTCGGTTGCCGTTTTCTTATTTCACTTGATCCGTGCTCGTAGCCACCCGGTACAGCCCTGGCGTCCCATACCATGCGGTGAAGTAGAGGCTCTGCGTCGAAGAGGCGAAGAAGAGCTCGTTGGGCTCGAGGCTCTGATGATGCGCGTCGACGAGGGACGAGCTCGCGATGCGATAGCGATCCAACCGACCCAGGTCGAGATGCGGGAAGAGATCCACATTGCCGTCTTGGGCAGCGTTGTAGAGATCGTCGCCGAAGATGAAGAGCCCGAGCGAAGAGCCCGGCAGAAGGAAGCGCGAAGCCGAAAAATCCGAGGTATGGATCCGATAGCCATATGGCTGGATCTCACAGCCGACGTAGACATAGCCGCCCGAGCTGTCGGTCCTTTGATACGGCATGTCGTCAGTCTCCGAGCACGGAGAAAGATTGATTTTGTTCAGGGCTGAGAGAGTCGCCCCGTCGGCCTTCTCGAACATATCGCTCATGCCCCCGCCGAAATAAAGCTCGACTGAATTTCCATATATCCCGATGGCAGCGGAATGGCCATAAGAGATGTGGCCCTGCGAATTGGATACGATGGTCCCATCGGCTATGTTGACCTTGAATAAGACGGAGGGCGCTGTGTTAGTGATGCCGTAGACATACGTCCCGTCGGTCACGATGGCCGGCTTGGCGCCAGGGTCGATGCTGGTGCTGCTGGCGATCGCGCGCAAGTCGAGCGTATGCGGATCGAAGCCATACAGCTCCAGATTCTTGCTGCCGGTGAGCAGGAAGTAGATCTGGCCCGAAACAGGATCGAAGGCCATGGTCTCTACGTCGCCGCGATGAGGAAAAAGGACCGTCAGATAGCGGTCCAGATATTGAGGATCGGTGAAGAGCAATAATTTATTGGACACGAATGGATTGCCCTCGCGGTCGGCCATGCCGATGACAAAGTCATCTCCGGCCATAGCCGTCCCGTGCGCATAGGCAAAGACTGCAGGCGATGCGTCGATGATCTTTGCAGTGCCTGTGACGATCATGGGCACGATGACACCGAATCTCGGATGAGGGAGCGACGGGATCCCGACGAGCTTTTGGATGACTGGGCGCTTGGGCCGCTCTATCGTCAGAGGGATGACGGGCGGGACCGGAGGCTTTTTCCCCGTCTCATAAATGAGGACGAGCGTAGCCCCGATGACCACTATGGCAAGAATGATGAGCGCCCAGACGTTCTGCTTTTCCATGCCATGATGAGGATGCTGAGGGGGCTTCATTCGGGTAAAGGAGGAGTGCGTACTCGCCATTATAGTATATAATGGGCTTCATGAATATCCTCCCAAATTTCCGAAGTAAACAAGTTCAAACGGTAGGGATCGCCGTCATATTGTTCTTGATCGTCGGAATCTATTCTCTTGTCCGCATGAACTCCCTCTCGGCCAGGATCAGTGTCTTGTCAACGCGCATTGATCGGCTCTCTGCCGAGCTTGCGTCTACATCGAACAACCTCGGTACATCCATCGCCCAGACCCAATCTTCTTTATCGAGCGCGCTCAATTCCGAGCACCAGAATGTCGGCGCCATCCAACAGCAGCTCGGCGGATTCCAGAGCCAGGTCGGCAATCTCACCGGGACTCTCTCGAATCTCCAGAAGCTCTCGCAGACAGACCCGCAATTGCTCGAAAAATATTCCAAAGTCTATTTCCTGAATGAGAACTACGTCCCGGCCAGTCTCACCGAGATCCCGCCTCTATTCCGCTATAGCGACGCGAAGGCGCTCCTCATAGAATCGCATGTCTTGCCGCATGTCGAAGCAATGGTCTCTGCCGCATCTTCAAGCGGCGTGACGCTCTACGCGTTCTCGGCCTACCGTTCATTCGCTGAGCAGAAGGCGCTCAAGAGCGAATATTCCATGACCTACGGCGCAGGCACGGCCAATTCATTCTCGGCTGATCAGGGATATTCTGAGCACCAGCTCGGCACGGCTCTGGACTTCATCGCCCCGGGCCAAGGCGGAGTCCTCGACGGCTTCGACGCCACGCCGGCATACGCGTGGATGCAGGCCAATGCCTATCGCTACGGATTCACCCTTTCGTATCCCAAGAACAACGGCTACTACGTCTATGAGCCGTGGCATTGGCGCTTCGTCGGCGTGAAGCTTGCCACGTACCTGCATGACCACGGACAGAACTTCTACGATATGGATCAGCGGACGATCGATACGTATCTGGTGAATATATTCGATTAGACGGCGTCCGTGAATATCACCAGGCGCGTAGCGTACGTTTTCATAGACGGCTCCCAGGCGCCGCTGCAGGTTATCAGATTCAAATGGATGCCGCTTTGCGACTGGAATATCCCGGTTTCAGTATCAGTAGCATCGTAGGTACGGATGTCGCGGACGACGAAAAGGATCGTGGTGCCGTTGGCATCTATGACAGACAGGGTGTCTCCCTTTCGCAGTTGATCCAGATGGGCGAATATGCCCGGCTTCGAGGCCCATCGGCTGTGGGCGCCGATGACGGCGCTGCCGGTCTGGCCAGGGCGCGTGCCGAGACTGTACCAGCCGACTTCGACGCGATTGCCCGGAACCGCCATGGCACCGTCCGGCGTGAGCCCCATATCCTTGATAGGCACATCAACCCCGATCTCAGGGATCTGCAAGCGCGCGTTGGCAGCGGCTTTGGCGCCCATGGGCATGAGGAACATGGAAATGAAGGCGCTCAAGCAGAAAAAAGCCTTGAAAGGGCTCTGAGCTGGGGTTTCAGAGTAATTGACATAAGTCATGATAGATGTCCTAGACGTATGTCCAAGACATAAGATAGTATCATGAGTATAGTATGTTGTCAATGACTTCCCTTCAAGCAACGAATCTACTCGTACCTATCGAACGTGAACCACTTCAAATTCCCAACAGGGATTTTATAGGTATTTTCGATGACCCAGCGAGCATTATGGAAAACTGCATCCTTCCAATCCAAACCGACTGACGCGGCAGCCTCTTTTAAAGCCTGCTCTGATTCGCCTTCAAGCTCCACATATGTCGGGATCCTCGGCCACGTATCTATATCGAAAGTTACCCCGTTCAATTTGAGCGTATGCCTCTTCTTTTGCTGGTGTCTGAAGGGACGCAGGCCGATCTTCTCGAATAAAAGCTCTGCTTTCTTATAATCATCGATCCCAAACTCTATCTCATAGGTCCCGTCAACCGTATGTTCACGGTGCTCTTTATATGTGAGCTTCGTCGTGTCGCCTACTTTACGAAGGCGCACAAAGCGCTGTTCGTCGCGCCATTTGAGTTCAGGGTCATAAATGATGGTCTCTTCGAGCATTGTTTCCCCTTCGTCGACAGCACCAAGTTCCAAGAGCTTCTTGATCAGAGCGTCTTTATTTATCTCTAGGAAACGGCATTCGATCTCTTGAGTGTTCATCTGCATGCAAAGCTTACCTTAACTCTTCCCTGATCTCCATCCATATCCTTCCGATATGGTTCAAGCCCTTCCCGTCTTCGCCAATATCCCAAAACCCGTCTCCGGGCGGATGCGCGACTATCTTCTTTATTATCATTAGATCGCCGCTATCCTTGAGCGCCTTTCGGATCTCCTCATGCTGCTCTGCTTTGAGCCTCATCAGCTTCTTCATCACCTTAAGTTTATGGTCTTCGCTCTTGAATTCAGAGATCTGGAGATGCTTATACTTTGAAGAAACTTCCCATGCCTTCACCGGGCTATGGGCACTTCGGATCTCTTCAATGATCTCCGGATCTGTATACCGGGCGCACTGATAGGCATGCTCCACAGTCGGATACGCGACTCCGTCGACCTCGATCGCATGGGCGGTATACGGCGAGAAGTATATGTAGAATATTTCGAGAGGGAGGATGCTTTTCATAAGAATCAGTATAGCTTTCTTAGGCTCTGCTGTTAACCTCATTTATAAATTCCTTCTTCTTTCTATAGTATTCCTTGACAGTCAAGCCATTGCTCTCCTCCTTTAATATCCTGTATTTTTCGAGATAGTCAGGGTGCGCCCTCAAGTATCCTTCGAATATCTTCCCCTCCATATAGCTCGGCTCAGTGTCATCGATGATCTTAAGATCGATCTTTTTTCCTTCTTCCTTCAGTTCGAACCGCACTCTGTCCGGATACCAGGATGCGACAGAGCCGACCACGCCGTCTAGCTTTGACGCGTATTCGCCGAATCTGTCCTTGCTCACGATGATGGATACATCGATCTCATCCTGTCCTGAGATCCCGAGACTGCTCGCGCCGCAATGCTCGACGCGCACATCCGTGCCCAGGACATCTTGCACCTTCTTCTTTACTGACAAGAATAATCTTTCTGTCCGAGGGTCATACGGAACAACGGTGATGATCCTGTCGGACAGAGAGTTCACCCATTCTTCTTGTTCTGGAGTGAGCATGTTAGTTATAGTACCGCTGCTTTTAGTTTATGCATATGTGTATAGATCATCTGCTATAATCATCACTACTACCGTGCAAGCATCGGCGAACAAAAAGATCTCTGGCGGCATGGCGCACGGCTTGCCGACAGACCTGCGAAAAGCCTTGGCTTCCGACAAAGCCGCGCTTGCGGCATGGGAAAATATCACGCCGCTTGCCCGCAATGAATGGATCTGCTGGACCATCTCGGTCAAGAGACCTGAGACGCGCCATGAGCATGTCAGTAGAGTCGTATCGGAATTAAAGGATGGCATGCGCCGTCCGTGCTGTTGGCTGGGCTGTACTCACCGCACTGATAAGAAATTAAGCCCTTCAGTAAAAGAGATGCCCGATAAAAAATCTAGAGGATGATTGTTCGAATCGCTTTTTCTATCTGACAGAATCCAGAAACTCCGCCCGGAGAGCATCGTTCTTGCCAGCTCAGCGTTCTTTTTGGGCAGTTATCCTGTAGCACTCGGCGAACCAATGCGGGTCAGGGACTCTGAACGAATGGCCTTCGAGAGACACCGTCCTGTCTCCCAGATCGCGATCATACGTTCCTATTTCAAGGTGAAAACCGCCCGCATCATAGACGCTCACTTTGAATTTAGGATTGGCCTTGTCTTCAATCTTTTTGTAACCCAGCGTTTCGATCATCTTGCAGGCAGCATCGAAGTCCGTTTCCCTGACGCCGCAGTCAACATCGTTCGGTTCGTCAAAAACACAGCCATAATAGCCCGCGACACCAAACGTGCCATTGAACCATACCTTGATCCCGTTGTTCACCAAGACAGCGCTGACACGATCGATAGCCGCGAACATATCGTCGATCCTCTTACTGGTCTTTCTCTGTCCAAGATCGATTTTTTTCATATAAGCAAAGGATGTAGTGGGATTTAGTCAATACAATCCGAACAGTGCCTTTATCCCTGCAAGGTTCTTGTCCCACTCGATAGAGTCATGCGTCTTCAATTCCACTGTCACTGCAGGCAAACCTACTGATGCCATCCAGTCATCGGCTGCACCGGTCGTCGCATAGGCATCGAATGTTTTTACAGACGGATACCCTGCTGCTTTCGCATAGGCATTCATGAGAACGAGAGTTCCGGGAAGTATTCCCTTCAGGCATTGCGAAGCGTACACGGCATTGGACTGGCTGTGCCAAAAGACGGCGCCAGCCGGCCTGATAGCAAGGACATAGTCGCGAATCGCCTGTGCCTCCGGTTCAGAGAATGCTTTGCTTCCCGCACTCACTGTCTTGTTTTGCCAGGTGCCCTTGGCCTGCCACTTACAATCAAAGTTGCGATTGAGGTCGACATCGTCAGCATTGAAGCGGGCACGCTCAAGGACTGCAGTATCAGTCGCCACATCGCCAGCATCAAAGCGTCCTTCTTTTCCGACGACTGCATGCACAGCATCTGGATTGGCTGAAGGAATCACTGTTATCGAGAGATTACCTGGAATGAACTCCGGATTGGCAGCAAGATAATCCATGAATGTATACGCCAGAAGCACACTATTCCATTCGTATCCTCCATGAATGCCCCCCACAAAGAGGAGCGTAGTCGACCCGGTTCCGTAGGTATATGCATCTATCGCGCGCCCTTGTACCGAATGGCCGATAACCGCATGCACAGGGGTTGAAACCACCGGAACAGATGCAGGGATTTCAGGCACTGGCTGGTGCGACTTTATATACGCAGGGATGCCTAAACCGAGACCGACCAGCACTATGAGCACGACGGCTACGACGAGCCAATTGCGGGAACGAGTCTGCATGGTCTTTATTTAGTCGAAAGCTGTGCAAGCAATGCCTTCACGCCGGCAATGTTCTTGGACCATTCCGTATCGGTGTGGTTAGTCAGAAGAACGCTGATAGTAGGAATGCCGACCTTGGCGAGCCAGTTGGTCATATCACCTGTCGTCGGATATGAATCAAAGGTCTCATGAGCGGTATAGCCCGACGCAGCAGCAAATGTTTTGACGAGAGAGTCGGTCTCCTTTGAAACTCCGTTGTGGCAGCTTGAGGCGTAGACGCCTCCCGCAGCGCTGTACCAGACAAGGACTGCAGCCGGAGTATTGGCCTGGATGTAATTCTCGATGGCTTTGCTCTCGGGTTCAGAGAAGGCCGACGAACCGCCGCTCACTGAAATATTCTGCCACGTGCCAGTCGACTGCCAATCGCAATCAAAGTTACGATTAAGATCCACAGTACTGCCGTTGAAACGGCCAGACGTGAGAGTAGACTGTGAAGCCGAGACCTGAGCAGCTGCAAAATTTCCCGTAGTAGTTCCGGCGACTTTCGCGAGCCCGTCCGGATTCAAGACCGGGATGACAGTGACTTTCACGTTAGACGGAATGACTGAAGGATTTGCCTTGAGGTAGTCTGCGAGCTGCTGCGCAAGGAGAACGGTATTCCATTCATAGCCGCCATGGATCCCACCGACCACAAGAAGCTCAGCTGTGCCGGTGCCATACTGATAGGCGATGATCGGATTGCCGCCAACCGATGTGCCGATGACTGTTTGGCCAGGCGTATTCTGTGCCTGCGATCCTGTGATAGGCGCCGTCTGCGAGGTGGTTGCAGTCGACGATGTCTGCGGAAGCTCGAGCGGGGCCTTAGCCGGCGGCTTTCTGAAGAAGAAGTAGGCGCCTATGATTATGATGACGAGAACTGCGATAGTGATTATGGTCTTTTTCATATGGTGTTATTTATGAGGTTATTCTACCACTAACTGCGAACTCAAACGTTACTTCTTAGACTTCAAGGGCTTTAGGATCAGCTGCCAGGGATTTTCGCACATCTGCCGGCAGATCGTGCACCACGCCGCCGGAAATCGTTTTAATCATACCGAAAGTATATCACTGGCCCATCCCGATAAGAACGTGCGCTGCTGCAAGCGAGAAAAGACCCACCCATATACCCATGCCGACGCTTAGCATAGTTCCGAGCAGATATTTATAAAAGAGAGCCCTGCCGATGAAAGGATTTTCCCAGTACTTGAATGTCCCCAAGGACTTGATGGCGAACCAGCCGCCCAGACACTCGAGCAGTAATTTAAAGCTTTCCTTCAGCGGTGACGAAAAGACAAGACATGCGATGATGGAAAAAGTTAGAACTTCGACGTAGCCGATATATCTTCTCGTAGTGTTGACTTCGTTCTTTTCATCGAGATGGACATACATCCTATATTCGGCGATCGCGGTATATACAGAATCACCCATATTGTCGTCATGGAGATTCTCCATGGCTTTGATCAAATTCTTGTGATTGAACTCCATCCGTCTGCTCAATTTCTTATAGACTTTATAGTAGTTCACCAGGCACGAAATGAAGATAGCTATCGCTATCGCTACTAGTAGTGTTGAATTCATGTGCTGCGGGACGTAAAGGAAGATCGAACCGGCAAGGTTTATGTATGTATATTTATTTTGGCCTTGCTCCGCTCATGGCGCCTGCCGCCAATCCGACCGCAACACCGAGCACGATCCATAATGCTACGTTGTTTACTATAAGACCGATAATGATTCCGACACACGCTCAGACAGTCGAAGCTTCTTTCGTTTGACTCAAAATAATGTTATATTTATATTTCTAATGATAAGGTCCATTATGGATCAGATTCTAAAATTCATAGGAGATTGGTTCAAACGGCCAATCGATTTGGTTGTTGGCCTGCTCATTATCGGCGGGTTCGTTGTTTTTGCTGCCGCGACTTTTACGATTTCGACTTCCGTCCCCTATGTGTTGGGCGTGAACAATTTCAGGAATTCGTGGCCTGGAATCTCTCTCGGGTTAATCTTGATGCTTGTCCCGGTGATCGTTCACGCTATCAGAAAGCCTCGTACTGCAAACGTCAGTTCGGCAGCCGCTTTGCGTGAAAGAAAAGAGCGAACTGGTTTTCGCACTCGGGAGGACGAGCAATACAAGATCGAAGCGCATGTAGCGGGTCTATGTTTTCGGTGTATTAACGGCGAAGTACAACTGCTGGTCGGGCATCGAACGCAGAACCGCAAGCTCTACCCGAATCTATGGGAATGCGGCGGTGGACAGGTGCACACGGAGGAGAATTTTCGAGATGCCTTACACCGCCAGCATTTTGAAGAATTTGGAATTCAAAGCAAAATTCTCCAGCCGTTCACAACTTACGAAATTATTCGTCCCGACGGGCCAAAAATACCGGGCATTGTGTTTTTTTGTGTCTCGATTGAAAACGGGAAAGAGAACATCCAGCTTAACGAAGCGGAGCTATGCGAATACCGGTGGATCACCGAAGAACAGTGCAGGGATTTTAATATGATCCCAGGAATGCAAAACGAAGCGCAAGAAGCATTTGTTCTCGCCAGACAACACTATAAAACAAACTCTTAGGCCTTCGGTCGTCGGGTTGTTAATTGTTGGCGAGATTTTCATCTGCTTTCACAGCGGCGAAAACGATGAAAGGCATTATCGGTCTCTTCCGAATAACCCGGAATATTTCGAGCCCGAACCGTTCGGCACAGATCGCGTTTGTAATGCAGATGGTATTTTCCTCCTCCAGCACGCTTCGGCAGGCTTCGACATTCGACCCCACAGCCAGCGCCAGCTCGTAATGGCCTAGGACTTCGAGCAACAGGGGCGACGTTGCGGGATGGTGGAATAATTTACCTCCATTGGCGGTCGTGCCGGGGCGACCAGCCAAAACCAAGGACGGAATCGGCACTTTGAATTGGTCAATGACAATAAGGTCTGCCGATTGAATAAATGGATTTAGTTTTTCATATGCGGCAGGCACTAAAACCACCTCGATTTTACCATTAATTACGTCGGCCGCGGCGGCTTCAAATGTCGAATACTGAATTACTCTCTTTGCGCCGCAGGCCAGCGCAGTAAATTCGCTGCATGTTGCGCCCGGCACCTCGGGATCTCCGAGGGTGCCGAGCGCTGTATACGCGCAGAGACGTCGGGACGCCCCGAGGGATTGGATTTGAGAATGCAAAGATGCCTTTTCGGATTGATATTGAGGCACTTGCAAGGAGGGGGAGTGTTTGTTAAGCTCCACTCCGGAGCCGTTGATTATGTTCATACTTAAACGGTTTGATTGGTTGACGGCTTCAACGTGCCTGTGATGAGGCACACTGGCTGGTGGCGATATTGCTGCCAGCCTCTTTTTTTATCCTAATTTCCTCAGATCTGTCAATACCGCATTCAAACAAAAATTAGTGTGACGGTCACACCAGTCACACTGCGGGGCGTGATTTGTGCTTTACACACATTGCGAAACGATAAATCCTGCATACTTGTTCTATGAGTGAAAAACGCCATCCATCCAAAAAACCTCCATTATCACAAACATTAAAACCCCGCCTCAGTCGCTCTTACTACAAGAGAATTTTCAAAAAAAATGTAATAACGAGGAAGAGTCCTCTGTTCACAATATATTTTGGTCTAGTCATGCCAAAATGCGTCAAGGTTTCTGGACGAATCGTTCTCTTCAAAGACACACGCCACCCGCATCCTGATTTTCTCTTGCAGTTCATCGCGCCGGACAGTCTCTTCCGACGAAGCGCCATCTATCAATTCTTCACCAAACCATTTTATTACGGCCGATTCGAATATCCGCATGGCAGTGGCAAGTGGTATGATGGAAAGCACGAACCCATGATTACCGAGGCTGAATATGACCGGGTGCAGGTACTGCTGGGCCGGGATGGCAACCCAAGGCCGAAAACGCGTCTCGAATTCGCCTTCACAGGTCTTATCCGTTGCGGAGAATGCGCTTCGATGGTGACGGCGGAGGAAAAACACCAACTCATCTGCGGAACGTGCCGTTTCAAGTTTGCCTACCACAATCGCGGCGCATGTCCCCGCTGCCATACGACCATCGAGAAAATGAGCGGTGCCGTTTTCCTCCATTATACCTACTATCACTGCACCAGAAGCCAGAACCGCGATTGCGGCCAGAAATCGGTGAGCGCCGCGGAACTGAACAAACAGATCGACAACTATTTGGCACGTATCCAAATTTCGAAACGATTCAAGGATTGGGCTCTCAAATTCCTGCGCGAGTTGCATGAAAAAGAGATTAGATCACGAGATGATATCATCGAAACGCGGCAGAAAGCGTATCGCGATTGCGTGCGGAGGGTTGACGGTCTGGTTTCGCTCAAAACTTCACCAGGCAACGCGGATGGAAGTCTCTTGTCGGATGAAGAATACGGGCAGCAACGCGCTGAGTTGCTGAAAGAGAAGCGTCGTTTGGAAGAATTCCTCCGAGACGTCGGGCATCAGGTCGAGCAATGGCTAAAACTCTCGGAGGATACGTTTGAATTCGCCTGCACCGCCCGAGCTAAATTCGCCCAAGGCGATGCAAAAACCAAAAAAGAGATTCTTCTCGCAATCGGATCGAACCTGACTTTGAAAGACAGAAAGCTCTGTATTGAGGCCAAAAAACCGTTCCTTATCCTCGAAACGTCCATGTCTGCCAGAAAATGGTCAAATGGACCAATCGAACCAGAAAATATCGTGATGCCACAAGGACAGAAAGAGGCAAATGCCTCTCCGTGTCTAAATCTGCTGCGGGACTTGGATTCGAACCAAGATTAAGGGCTTCAAAGGCCCCCGTCCTACCATTAGACGATCCCGCAATGGTACGCACATGGTAGCGCTAAAAAGGTCTTAAATCAAAAAGCCTTCCTGCGAGTGCGAGGAAGGCTATGGGGTGTGAAACATCAAAGTGTCACGAGTCGGGAGCTTCCGCTCGAGCGTTTGCTCCAGAGCCAATGCCCGAGTTTCATGATCGCGATGAGAAATACGCCGCCAGGAATACCGAGCGCAAGAAATCCTAACGTGAGAATGAAACCGAATAGGCCGTAAGTCACCGTAAGAACGATCCCGCACGCGCTCACTACGATGAAGAATGCGCTGGCCGCATCGGAGAGCGCGCTCTTATCAGAAGGCCACAGCATCCTATCGCGTACAGGGATCGCCCATGCGAGCTTGAAGGCGATCGAGAAGAATATGATGATCAACGGATCCCATATATGAGAAACATGGAGGATTCCACCCCGACTCGTGAGCGGGATGTCTGTAAGTCTGCCCCATCTAAAGATAAGGACTGACCAGACGCAGATGACAATGACATACCCTACAATGACAGGAGTCCGTACATAACGCACAAATGATTTCATAGAACCTTTCTGTTTGACTAAATTTATATCATTAAAAATAATTAAAGGCAATACTTTATGGGTTTACCCTCAAAATTTTTACTTTGAACAAACCTTCACCACCGCAAGCTCCAACGGCAACGATTCGATCCTGGCTCTGCCCACAGCATCTGCAGCCTCGAGCATGGCGGTGAGCATGGCCGGGGTCAATTGCTTCTTCCCTGCCTGAAGAGCAATGAACTCGGCGTCATCAGGAGACACGCGCTCATCAACAGATTTCTTGGAAAGCGGCGAATGCTGGACCAGAAGGATGAAGCGTAGCTTCTCAAGAATGAGCGTTGTGAAAATAGACATGGAAATACCCGACTTCTCTGCTTCGCCGATAGCTGCCAGAGCGCCGTCCTCATTCTTGGCGAGCAACGTCTCGACGAACTGATTGACCAGCTGTGCGCGCGGTGCTCCGGTGATAGCTTCGACTTCTTCGCGGCCTATCTTCTTATCTGAAGAGCCGGCGATGACCTTTTCGAGCATGCCGAGGGCGTCGCGGAATGAGCCGTCGCCGAGAAGCGCCAAGAGGTCGCCGGCTCCCGCGTCGATCTCGAAGCCTTCTTTCTTAGCGACGCGCGTGATCTCCTGGCGCAGGATCTCGCGCGACGGCTTCTTGAACGTGAATGTCTGACAGCGCGAGATGATGGTCTCCGGCACCTTGTCGAGCTCGGTCGTGGCCAGGATGAAGATGACGTGCTTGGGCGGCTCTTCGAGAGTCTTCAGGAGCGCGTTCCAGGCATCCTTGGAGAGCATATGGACCTCGTCGATGATGTAGACCTTGTACGGAGACGTGAACGGCAGAACAGAAACATGCTCGCGAAGCGAGCGGATATCATCGATGCCACGGTTGGAAGCGGCGTCTATCTCGTAGATGTCATCGTCAGCGGCTTTGACAGCTTTGGCGAAGATGCGCGCAGTCGTGGTCTTGCCGGTGCCGCGCGAGCCTGAAAAGAGGTAGGCGTGAGCGATGCGGCCATTCTCGATGGAGTCCTTGAGGGCTGTGACGATAGCGTCCTGACCGATGACTTCTGAGAATTTGGCGGGGCGGTGTGTGCGGTATAAAACTGCCATGATGGAATTATGATAGCACATGCATATAAAAAACTAACCCCGCTCAGCAACTCATGAGCGGGGTTACACGAAATGATATTAACTATGCGACGCAAGGCAGTGCCAGG